>Ga0316613_10000032_pt1 | contig 199568 bp, 148 predicted proteins | sample OWC_soil_day10_C_2_FD_207647 | JGI IMG/M metagenome (GOLD analysis project Ga0316613, IMG submission 207647) | Wetland soil microbial communities from Old Woman Creek delta, Ohio, United States - OWC_soil_day10_CT_b | ecosystem: Environmental > Terrestrial > Soil > Wetlands | place: USA: Ohio... | reverse complement strand
CAGGGTGTATTCCACCGTCATGTCGCTGTCCAGTTTCTGGGTCACCGTTTCCGCCTGCAAGGCCGATTTCTCGAGGGATTCCGAACCGCCTTCGGCGATGCCCCCGAGGGAGATTTTCAACCCGGTGGTCGTGGAAGAGTCGGAGGTGTTGCTGTCTTTCGAGCAGGCGGAGGAGAGGAACAGCAAGGCCAGCAAGGCGGCAAAGCCGGCCAGCCTGTGGGTTTTTAGAAAGTGTATTGAATTCATAACCGTGTCGTTTTTGCTTTGTAAATTTTTCGTTTTCACTATTATTCTTAGCGTGTCGGGGGGGATGCCACGGCCTCAGTTGATGGCGATGTCCCCGCTCCCGGAAGTTCCAGTTTCCCAATCCGTTATCTGTGGCGTGGCAGAGGATTGAATGGATGCGACGGCCATGCAGCCTGCCTCCAATTCGACATAATGCACATTTACCTGCGGGGCAAGATAGGCCGGTTTCCGGTTTTCCGCATCAATGGGTTCGCCCTCCTTGTCCAAGGGGCGAACTTCCGTTTGTTTGTTAAAAGTTTTTCTTTGTTTCATGCTTTCATTTGTTTTTTTAAATTAATGAATGTGTTCAATTGTGTAAGGAGGAGGGATGCACCTGCAAAGGCAGGAGACGTGCCGGGCACACGGACGAAAGCCGCAGGCTTTTGGAAAAGCTTGCGGCGGTTGCCGTTTCGAAAAAAAAGTGTTATATTTTAGGCGGGGCCTTGTGTGTGTGTGTGTGTGTGTGTGTGTGTGTGTGTGTGTGTGTGTGTGTTAACAAAATAATCAATATATGCAAGCTAAATCCGCTAAAAATCAGCAGCCTGCCAAAGAAAAGCATGCCGGAAAAACTACCCGGAAACCGGGTGTTTGAACAGGGATAATATGGAGGTACGATCTTGTCCAAGATGCGGATGTAAAATTTAGTTACGAACGCTTATTTTATCTAAAGATAGGTTATTCCTATATATGTAGGTTGTGTACCGCCCCTTGTTTCACTTATTTTAAAACAATGGATTGGCTTCCGGGGGAAGTCCCGGCAGATCGATAATGTATATTTTATTTGCGTTATTGAAAAATGGAGGGAAGGGATCCGGGAGGTTTTCGTTATGTTTATTTAACTTTATTTCGGGGCGGAAACCACTGTGTAGCTGCGAAAAAATCACCGGGGGTTTAGCTTCCCCTGATTTTCAATTCACTCGAAGCTAAACCCTAGGCAATGTCCCGAGAGGCAAGTATAGATAGAGCCACAAAAAAACAACTCTACGGCGGCAGCTATCAGGTAAAAATACAAGCACCACAGGGTTCACGCAGGGTTTCACAGAGGAATAAAAACTCGTGGTGAAGTCGTTATAACTTCTTTTACTATTTTGACTCTGTGCCATGGCATCAACCGAGGCGGTAACTTTGAGTCACCCCCTAAGTGTGGCCAGTGAACTCCGTGATGGAAAAGGAAATATCCCGAAGTCACTTGGCACTGCCTCATTAATTACCAAAACCTTACTCTCTCGATCACTTCCACCAGCCTTTCCATGTCGGCTGGATACACTTCTCCGATATTACCAATACGAAAAGTATCCACTTCGGTCACCTTTCCGGGATAGATCACGAAGCCGTTTTCTTTCAACTTGTTGTAAAAATCGATGAACGAATAGTTGCCTGAACTTGGAGACACAAAAGCCGTAATAATAGGCGAATGAAGGGAATCTGGCAACAAAGGTTCCATGCCGATGCGGCGCATGCCTGCCACCAATGCACGTTGATTGGCGACATACCGTTGGAAACGTTTTTCTACACCACCCTCTTCTTCCAGTTCCAAAAGAGCCTGTAGGAATGCGTGAACCACATGGGTTGGCGACGTAAAACGCCATTTACCCTTGCCTTTCTCCATGGCTGACCATTGCCCGAACAAATCAAGCGAAAGCGAACGTGCCTGCCCCTCGCATTGCAACAGCCTCTCCCTATTGGCCACAATAAACGAAAAGCCCGGAACCCCTTGCACGCACTTGTTGGCGGAGCTAATCAAAAAGTCGATCTGCCACTCCTCAACATCCAAGGGGATACCGCCAAAGCTACTCATGGCATCCACGATACTGACAACTCCACGCTCTTTTGCCAAAGCAACTATCTCCTTGACAGGATTTAAAATCCCCGTAGTGGTCTCGCAATGCACAACCGAAAGGTGGGTGATGTCGGGGTTTTCGTCCAAGAGTCGTTCCACTTCCGATTCGTTCGGGATATTTATCTCTGGCAAATCATACACCAGATGGGGAATATGCAAGGCTTTTGCAATTTGCACCATCCGCGTTCCATAAGCGCCATTGGCTATAATCAGTAATTTTCCATCCGGCGGAACAGAAGAGCCGAGAACCGACTCAACGCCGAATGTACCGCTGCCTTGCATCAGCACCGACGTGTATCGGTCGGGGCCGGAAGTTGTAGCCATCTGAACAAGACGATGACGTATTTCTTGTACAACATGGAGGTTGTAATCATCGTCCCAAGTACACCAATCGCGCAGCATAGCGGCTTTCACAGCTTTGCTCGTGGAAAGTGGCCCTGGGGTAAGCAACAAATAAGGATTGTCAGGTAGGTTATGGTAAGTCATATCCGGATTTTGTTTTAAGTTTCGTCATCTTGTTTTGGAAATAAAAAATAGAGCCAACCGTCAGCACAAATCCCATCAGGGAACCGTAGATGCCGGCTTGAATAAAAAATTGTAACCAACTGAGAGTTGGACTAAAGAAATTCTTGTAGAAGACAACACCCAAGCTCCCCAAGTAGCCGAAAGCATCCGAAACATAGATCAGGAAACCCACGTTGCTAACATAACGAAACGAGGAAATAAGCCGTTCGTAGAGAAACGCATTGAACGGGATGTAGCCGAGATAGAGCCCGGTGCCGATCAGAATCATCCACCACTCTCCTCCGATAATATGATATTGGAAACACAAAGTGGAGGCAACTACCAGCATGAAGCCGGAAAGAACAATGAGCAGGATCACATTGAAAGCCTTGAAGTTGGGACGGATGAACACGACCAAGGCCAAGGCCAGCAAAGTGAAAAAGGCCACCGGCAATTCGGCAAGGGTGAAGATGGCGGGATCGTTGGTGTAACCCAAAGACCTCCAGATTTCGATAGAAAAATTATCCCGCATATCGCGGAAAACAGTCAGAAAGACGTAAGCGATCACCAGCAGCACGATCCCGGAGGAAAACGTTTTCAGAAAAGCCATTCTCTCGTGTTTGTTCATCGGCATCCGCTTGGTGCGTAACAGTTCGTCTTTTGCCGACGGGGAAGGAATGCAATCGAGCAAGAACACGCACACAACGAGTGGAACAGCAAATATGGCTCCCGTGATGAAAGGCATCGCAAAATCGCTCGCTCCCCAATGGAGCTTCACCATTTCACCCACCGATTTCACTACGCCCGAAGCTACAATGAAACTCACGCTCAAAGATGCCCCCAGAATCTCGGTCATGCGCCGACCTTCCAGATAGCTAAAAACCAAGCCCCAAATCATGCCTAAAGGAAGACCGTTGAAAAACATAAACAGCATGTTGTAAGGCTTTGGTATAATCCAGAAGAAGAGCAACGCCAATTCCGCCATACCCACCAAGACAAGGATATAGATCGCCCGGAAAGTCGGCTTCATCTCCGACACATATTTTATCCCTATAAATTTGCTCAGCGTGTAGCCGACAACCTGAAAAGTGATGAGCCAGATTTTATAATCAACTCCCCAGAAGCTCAAATCCTCGAAAAGCCCAACGGTGAACGGTTTCCGAAAGGCATACATACAAGAGTATGTGAGGAATGCGGTCAACGAAGCATACACAACAAATACCCATGACGGCTGGGTGGAGAGCCATCCGCTAATTTTTTTCTTTAAAACATTCATTATTTGGTGGAGATTTTAATCAATGCGCCTTCCAAAATGTCGAGCGCGCGGTTCAGGTCTTCGACAGAAATGGTCAGCGGTGGACACAAATTGATAACATTCCCCTGTGAAACTTTGAAGCTGAGTCCATTTTGCAGGCAATCATACATCACCTGTTCCGCTTCCAGAAAAGCCCGGGTCTTGGAATTCCTGTCAGTCACCAGATCCACACCCCACAGAAGCCCGATTCCACGGATGTCCCCAATGATTTCGTATTTTCCTTTCATTTCCAACAGCCTGGCTTGCACCAAGCTTCCCAACTCTTGTGCCCGCTCCAACAAATTTTCCTCTTCAATCACCTTCAATACGGCCAAGCCCGCCGCACATCCCAACGGCGTTTTCTCGTGCGTGAAATGTCCGACGGAATGCTCGGCGGCCATGTTGAATTTTTCATTGGTCAATATCGCAGCCATCGGGATCACTCCGCCACCGAGAGCCTTGCCGATGGTGACGATGTCGGGCGTGATGCCATAATGTTCGAATGCAAAAAACTTACCGGTACGTCCCAACGCAATCGGAATCTCGTCCAAGATAAGGGCGACGTTGAATTCATCGCACAAGGCGCGGATCTTTTGCCAGAAATTTTTAGCGGGGGGTTGCACATCGGTGTTGCGAACCGTTTCGGCTATCAGTGCGCCCACATCTCCCTCATTTTCAAAAACCTGACGAATCAATGCCACATACACATCTTGATCGGGGTCGTCTTTCCACAGTTGGCGGTAAGATTCAGGCTGCGGCACATGCTGCACACCGGTCATTAAAGGCCCGATATTTTTCCGGAACGGAGCTTCCCCACCTACGGAAATGGTGTCGAGACCAGCACCATGGAAAGCACCCCACATCGAAACCACCTTGAATTTTCCGGTGGCAATTCGAACCAATTTGAGAGCCATAGAATTGGCCTCCGAACCTCCGGGAGCAAACAAAACCCTGCTTAACCCTGGAACTTTCGAGGTCAATTGCCGAGCCAGTTCAATGGCCACCTTGTTGGTGTATCGACGTGGTGAAAAAGGCAACTGGCGCATCATCTGGCTGACAGCTTCGATCACCTTCGGGTTTCCATAACCTATTTGGTGCAAATTGTTGCCATGGAAATCGAGGATCTTTTTCCCGGATGTTGTCACCAGATAAGACCCTGAACAACTTTCAAGCACATCTAAGCAAGGCGACGACAAGGCCTGGTGGATGAAACTGGAAGAATCTGCATTCAATTCTTCGATGGTGCCGCCGCCCAAGGTCCCCATCCATTCTTGCCGGGCTTCGGTGAGGTTTATATCTCCCTCAACTCTCAATATACGATCACTCATGTTTACTAATATTAAACTATTTCTTGCGTTTTTCAAAAAAACGCACATTAAATTACATGTTGGCTTCATTTTGATTAATTCTTATAAATCAGCATAAAAAACCCCTTTTTTAATTTTTATATTTGCAATCAGATAATATAATTACAACTAAATATATTTACTATTTGTAAACACAATGAATGCTAATCAAATAAATTTAATTGGTAAACGTATCAAAGAATTGAGACTATCCAAAAACATGAAATTGGTTGATGTAGCGATCAATTCAGGAATAAGCAAAGGTTTGCTGTCAAGAGTAGAAAATGGAAGAACAATTCCTTCACTCTCAGTACTCTTTAATATCATCGCATCACTGAAAGAGAATCCGGCAGTCTTTTTTGAAAAAATGAGCGATTTAAAGAATCAGCCTTTTTATATGTTTATCAAAGAGGAAGATTATAAGCCTATCGAGAAAGAAGACTCTGTGGGATTCAACTATTTTGAGATAATGAGCCAATCCTTCAAAGATGTTGTATTCAATGCAACTTTTTTGAAACTTTCACCAAACGCAAAACGAGATTTGGTGACAACAGACGGCATGGAATTCATCTATTTGATAGAAGGAGACATTAGCTATCAGTTGAATGATGTGATCATAAGTTTAAATCAAGGTGATTCGCTTTTTTTTGACGGACGAGTACCTCATTTAAAAATTAATAAATCAGGAAAAGCAGCTCGAATCCTTGTAATTTATCTTCTATTTAACTAATTCATTATAAAATTTTATGTTAAATAAAATTGATTTGATCGTTTTTGACATGGCGGGAACAACCGTGCTTGATCAAAGAGAAGTAGAGAAATGCTTTTTTGAATCCATCGCAATAACTTCGTTAGACGCTACTCGCGAAGAAATTAACGGAATGATGGGATGGTCAAAGATAGCGGTTTTTGAGACTCTTTGGAGAAAGAAATTAAAAGGGACTTCGGATATTGAAATCAAGAAAATGACAGATGAATCTTATGGATTTTTTAAATCTATTCTTGAAAAACATTATTTGGAAAACAATGTTTTTCCAACTTCTGGCACACTCGAATTATTCGATTTTCTAAAAACAAAAAATATAAAAATCGCGTTAGGAACAGGTTTTTATCGCAGCGTAACAGACATCATCCTAAAAAAATTGGGGTGGATGGAAGGTTTAGACAAGGACTATGCCGGAGAAGGATTGATTAATGCTTCCGTTTCAAGCGACCAAGTGGAAAAAGGGCGTCCAAGCCCTTATATGATATTTCGAGCTATGGAATTGTGTGGTGTAAAAGATGTTCGTAAAGTCATAAAAATAGGTGACACTCCTTCCGATCTGGGAGAGGGAAAAAATGCCGGATGTTTGTATTCTTTCGGCATAACCAATGGCACACACACAAAGTCCGAACTTGAAATTTATGAAAATGACGGATTGTTTAGTGACATGAATTGCTTTCGTCAATTTTTGGAAGACTCTTAACAGGATCCTTTTTAATCACCAATTCTATAATTTCTAAATATGCGCTCGTTTTTTAATAGGAATAAATAATAGCCGCAAACAAGTTTCATATAGGTAAACAAAAATCACAAATGAAGTTAAAAATTCATTTTCTATTAAAAATTTATTAACAGATAAACAGTTTTTATGATGTAATTTTGACATAGGTATAAACAAGTAATAGGCTTCACAATGAGAAAAAAGATTGTTTTAATTTTAGCTTTATCGAGTCTGATTATCTCGGTAGAAAGCCAAGTAGTTCACTTGGCTTCAAACACCTCAACCAAAGGGAATGAAAGTTCAGCCATGGTAGTATCCCCCAAAAGATACACATTCAAATTCATGGCTATGCCCCAATCTACATTCGTTAAAGACATTACGAATGATATGATTGACAATCACGTATTTGGTGAAGATATTGCAAAGATGCAGTATTCTTTCAACAAATATTATTGTTCGAAAGAACCCGTTGCTCCTGGAAATTTTGCCACCAAAACGATTATTAAAAAACCTGATATTTTTCACTCCGTCAAGAAAATCGAAAGCTTTCTAAAGAATCAATACAAAAAAGGCGAAATCACCTTAGCTATGGCTCATGACGAGTACAGCAAGGTGCTTGATACCGCTTTAAATGTTGTTGATGAAAACACCGGCGATTTTGAAAATAGATTAAACTCTGCCAAAGGGAAAGCAGAGGTTCTACTTTCAATATACATCAATGAAGTAGAATTAGACAAAGTCAATTAATTCTTTCTTTTAAAATTAGTGTAATTCAGGGTCTTAAAAAAAAATAAGATCCTGAAGGTAGAAAATATTGTGTCTAATTGAAAATTTATTAACTATCATTTTAATTATTATGTTAAACAAATCAAAAGGATTTATGCTCCTACTATTTTTCTTATGCAGTGCTTTTTCTTTTTCACAAAAAGTTACTGTTACCGGAAAAGTAATTGATGCCAATGGTGCAGAATTACCCGGTGTGAATGTATTAATACAAGGTCAGAACGAAGCCTCTATTGTGACAGACATCAATGGCAACTTCAGTTTACAAGTGGAGCCGGGTAAAACGCTTTCATTTTCTTATGTCGGTTTTGAAAAGAAAACGCTCACCGCTAAGCAAGGAGACAACCTCGTTGTGACATTGCAAGAATCAAATCACTTTATTAAAGAAGTGGTTGTTACGGCACTTGGAATTGAAAAGAAAGAATCAACTATCGGATATGCTGTTAGCGAAGTAGATGGTCGTGAGATGATAAAAGCAAGAGATCCGAATCCAATAACCGGATTGACAGGAAAAGTGGCTGGTTTATCGGTTGGGGCATCTTCTGAAATGCTAACAAGCCCAAGTGTACTTTTACGAGGAGATGCACTTTCGCTCTATATCGTGGACGGGGTCCCCATCAGTTCAGACACATGGAACATCAGTCCCGATGATATCGAAAGCTATTCGGTTTTGAAAGGACCGACAGCCGCAGCCTTGTATGGAAGCCGTGCTCAAAGTGGAGCTATCTTGATTACCACAAAAAAAGGGGTAAAAGGCAAAGATAAACTTGTTGTTGAATTCAATTCTTCAAACGTTATAGATAAAGGATTTCTGGCATTTCCACGCTTACAGGACGAATACGGAGCTGGTGAAAACTGCTTGTATGCTTTTGGCGATGGGAAAGGCGGCGGATTGAATGATAATGACTATGATGTTTGGGGACCGAAATTCAGAGGGCAATTAATTCCTCAATACGATGGAGATTATTCAGCAAACGAGACATACACCACCACTTTCGGAGGTGGGTATACTTACACAGGACATATCAAACCAACCGAATATGTGGCACGTGGAAAAAATAATTTGGGTAATTTTTTGCAGACAGGATTTCAAACGACTAACAACATTTCCGTCACCAAGAGTGGGAAAGATTATACTATGCGAGCATCTTTATCCCACTCTTATCAACAAAGCATTATTCCAAATATGGAACTGAACATTACGGACTTGAACATGTACACCTCCTTTAATATGAGTAAAAAATTCACTGTCGATGCAAATCTAAATTTCAACTACCAATATACTCCAAATTATCCCGATGTAAATTACGGACCAAACAGTTTAATCTACAATGTCGCCATATGGACAGGTGCTGACTGGAGTGTGGACGACCCTAAGATAAAAGGAATGTGGGTGGATGGAAAAGATGTTCCTATCTTCTGTGAATACCAACGCTATCACAACCCTTGGGCTATGGTAAAATATTGGTTGCGAGGACACGACAAAAAAGACACTTACGGCTATGTAACCGGTCATTACACTATAAACGATCACTTAAACATGAGTCTTCGCACACAATTATCAACCTACGATTTGTTTCGCAACGAAAAAATGCCATCTTGGGCACACCCTTATGGACGCGAAGAGAATTTAGGAGATTATCGTGAAGACAGACGTCGATTGACAGACTCAAATACCGATTTCCAATTGAATTACAACTATTTGTTAAGTAACTTCATTCAAATTTCAGGGCTCGCAGGTGGAAACATTCGTATTTTCGACTACAACTCCAATTTTACATCTACCGATTATTTGATTGTCCCAAACGTTTATTCACTCAGCAATTCATTAAATGCAATTCAAGCAAACAACTTTAAAGCAAAGATGAATGTGTACAGTGCGTATGCGGCTATGGATGTCGATTTCGGAAAATACGCAACGCTATCAGCTACCGGACGTGTTGATCGGTCTTCTGCTATCTTGAGCGACAACGACACGTATTTCTATCCCAGTTTATCGGCGGCATCCCTTGTTTCCGATTATGTAAAACTACCAAAAGTTATTTCGTCTTTGAAAGTAAGAGGTTCATTCGCTGCTGTTCGTTCGGTTTCCACCAGCGAAACAATAGGAACAGCACCTTTCAATAGCATTACGGCGCTCGGAGGAAGCACTTCAAGTGATATTTACGGATACCCTCTCGATTATGGATCCAATTACTTGTCACCCTACGGAGGTCCTACTTACGCATTAAATAGTTCTTACAGCATATCTAAAGTGTATAACAGCGAATCTTCAGCTGCTTATACCAACACTTTGAGCAATCCTGACATTAAGCCATCCATCCGATACAGTATGGAAGGAGGTTTTGATTTAAGATTGTTAAAAAACAGACTGAATCTTTCGGCAACCGCTTTCCAATACAATGATGGGCCAAGTATTCTGAAAAATTCAATTTCAAGTACAACCGGTTATACAGTATATTATATCAATGCATTGAAAACCCGTAAAACAGGTTTGGAATTATCGTTGAATGCGGTTCCAGTTCAAACAAAAAAATACAATTGGGAAACCATGATCAATTGGAGTACGTTCAAGGATGTTTATTCCGAGTTGCCAAATGGACAAACGACTTATAACACGTTTTTCAAAAAAGGAGACAGAACGGATAAACTATATGGAAGTGCTTTCTATCGTTCAAGTGATGGACAAATAATTCACGACTCAGCAGGAAAACCTCTTGTGATGCAGGTTAGTCAATATCTTGGAAACGAAAACGGTGATTTTCAGTGGAGTTGGTCAAATAAGTTTACCTACAAAAATGCCTACATGAGCTTCCAATTTGATGGCAATGTAGGAGGTGTAATGATCGATTACATGCACTTAAAAACAATGCGTGGCGGTAGAAATATCGAGACGGCTCAAGGTGCTTTTGGTGTTGCTCGTGACTTAGACGATCAAAATGCAGGAAGCAGCACGTATGCAGGTTCTTATGTTGGAGCAGGTGTTGTTATCTCAAATGGAGGAAGCATTGATTACGATTCGGAAACCGGAGCAATAACCAACTTGAGTTCACTCGAATTTGCATCCAACACGTCAACTGCTACCGTTCAGAGCTATGTCAGCAAATATTATGGTGTGGACGAGGCCAATTTGATGAGTAAAACGTATGCAAAACTTCGTGAATTGGTTATCGGCTATAATCTCCCCGATAAATTAACTTCATCATTGAAATTAAGCAAAGTTTCGGTGTCACTTGTAGCACGTAATCTGCTATACATATACGGAAATTCTCGTTTTAGAGATGTTGATCTTGACCAGTACAATGCGGCGACAAGTACTTCCAAATTACAAACACCAACGACACGGAGGTTTGGATTTAACATCAATGTTGTGTTCTAACCACTAAACAAATGAAAAAATGAAAAATTTAAAAATATTCTCAATAATCACATTGCTGACTGTGTTATTTTCATCGTGTGATAACTTTGACGATTTGAAAGAAAACAAAAACGTTTACGAGTCAGTCACAGCACCTCTACTCTTAAATAATATTCTCTACAATTTAAACGATGAACCGTTTACAAGTAATGAACGTTGGTGTCAATATTTCTTGATCAATTACGATTATTATGGAAACAACCGTTATGACTTTGGAGAAGGGGACAATTATTACACGATTCTTAAAAACGTTGTTAAAATGGAGGAAGAAGCGAGCAGTCTCACTACCGGTGAGCAAAAAGCCTACGGTGGCATGGCTGATTTTCTGAAAGCTTATTTTTTCACAAAAATGAGTCTTGAAATGGGAGATCTCCCGATGAGCGAAGCTTTGCAAGGTGCTGAAAATCTTACTCCGAAGTACGATACTCAGAAAGAAATTTTTCAGCAGGCATTTACGTGGCTTGAATCGGCAAACACAGCATTAGATAGCGTTATTGAATCAGGTGACGGTTCTATTGATGGGGATATTTATTTTGACAATGACTTAAGCGAATGGCAAAAAGTGATCAATACGTTTCGTCTGCGTTTGCTTATCCATTTAAGCAAAAAAACATCTGATACGGATTTGAACGTAGCTGCACAATTCGCAAAAATCATCAATGACCCGACGACTTATCCGATTATGACAAGTACCGATGATAACATGAAATTCACGTATGTTTATTCATCCAACTTGTACCCGAACAACCCAAGTACTTACGGTTATGATGCCTTGAGATATAACTGCTCGGATACATACGTTGGACTGTTGACCAAATTGAATGACCCACGTGTTTTTGTTACGAGTGAACCCGCACAAGCCTTAGTAAATGCTGGGACTTCGCCCACCAGTTTTGAGGCTTTTCAAGGAGCTAATCCGGGAGAAGATTTAGGTGCCATGTACATTAAAGCAAACAATGGAACTTATTCTTTATTGAACAGATACCATTACTATCGCACCTATATCGGCGAACCTACTCTCGAAATAAGCTATCAGGAAATGTGTTTCAATATCGCAGAAGCAATCAATCGCGGATGGATTACTTCCGGAACCTTAGGAACTGCGGAAGATTATTACAAAGCCGGAATAGAAGCATCCTGGGAGTATTATTCGATTCCCGAATCCGGAAGCATGAATGTCTATTTCATCAAACAAGGTTCAGGCCTTAGTGACACATCTCCCTACAACACCTATTCTGCAAACGTTGATTGGGACACATATTACAATCAAACAACAGTTAAATATGCGGGAAATAATGACACGGGATTAACTCAGATTCTCCAACAAAAATACTTGGCTTTGTTCCGTCAATCGGGACTTGAATCGTATTTTACGTACAGACGCACAGGTGTACCGACCTTTGAAACAGGACCTGGAACCGGGAACAGTGAAGCTATCGCAATGCGTTTTCAATATTTTGATACTGAAAAAACCACCAACTACGATAATTACGAATCCGCCATCAGTGCTTATGACGGAAACGATGACATCAATGGTATAATGTGGATATTGAAATAAGATGAAGATTTCTCCTATTCAACTATTAATTTGGGCTGTATGCGTAACATTTACGTGTACAGCCGAGATTCAATCGAATGACCGACAAGATAATCACAGAATAAGTGAACCTCTAAACAAGGTATATGTAATTGCTCATCGAGGTGCACATGACAAAGCACCCGAGAATTCACTACCAGCCTACCAAAAAGCAGTAGATATGGGTTGCGACTATGTTGAAATCGATGTTCGAATCACCCAAGATGGAAGGTTAGTAAGTTTTCACAATGGAAATTTGGATGCTTACGGAATCAAAAGTTCAGTGGAAGATTTATCATTAAACGAATTAAGAAAAATTGATATTGGAGAAAAATGCGGTAAACAATGGAAACATACACGTATTCCGACCGTTGATGAGATATTTCAACTTTGCAAAGGGAAAATCAGTGTTTACTTAGACCTAAAGACAGCACCAATAGACAGTTTGATGAAATATGTTCAAAAATATGGCATGGAAAATCAAGTCCTTTGGTATATACCTTTTTCTCATTTCAAAGGCAAGCCGAATTTCAATTTATACGTAGTTCTTCAAAAATCTTTCTTAATGCCTGATACCGATACCGAAAATTTTATCGACTCCATATTTGCACAAAATCAAGTTTCGATGATTGCAAGCGATATCGAACACATTGATTCTTCCTTCGTACAAAAAGTTCACACTCACAATGCCTTACTTTTTGTAGATGACAGATACGGCACCATAGATGAATGGAAAAAAATGATTGATTTGGGTGTCGATGGCATTCAAACCGATCATCCACAAGAATTAATCACTTTATTAAAAAAATAAAACATGAAAAAAATATTTTTGGCATTATTATGCTTAACAACAGTTGTTTTGGTTGGACAAACAAAGTGCAAAACACAAAATCTGATTATCATCACGCTTGACGGACTTCGTTGGCAAGAGGTTTTTACCGGCGCAGATTCTTCTTTTATTCACAATGGAAAATTAGTCGGAGATGCTAATGCTTGCTCGAAAAAATATTGGAATGACAACATCGAGGAAAGAAGAGAAATGCTGATGCCATTTATTTGGAGAACCTTAGTTAAACAAGGACAAATTTATGGAAACCGCAATAAAGGATGCTACGAGAATGTAAAAAATCCGTATTGGTTTTCATATCCTGGCTATAATGAAATTTTTACTGGATTTGCCGATGAAAAAGTAAATTCGAACGAATATGGGCCAAATCCAAATATAAATGTTCTTGAAGCAATGAATCAAACCTCCGAGTTCAAAGGGAAAATAGCCGTATTTACTTCTTGGAATGCTTTTCATGACATTCTAAACGAAAAAAGAAGCGGTTTGAGTGTGAATGCCGGAATCGAAAGACAACAAGGGATGGATAACGACGCTGTAATGCAAAATTTGAATGAGATTCAATATCAATTGCCCGACATTTTTGAAGGTGTAAGATTAGACGGCGTTACATTCAACATGGGTTTTAAGTACCTGAAAATTCGTAAACCTCACGTGCTTTATCTTGGTTTTGATGAGACGGATGATTTTGCCCATGCCAGTCGATATTTCGATTATTTAAATTCGGCGCATTACGAAGACGATATGATTGGAATGATTTGGAAATGGGTGCAATCCGACCCGCAGTACAGAGACAAAACAACCCTCTTTATCACGTGCGACCACGGGCGCGGAGTAGATGCCGAAGGTTGGAAAAGTCATGGTTCAAAAATACCAAATTCGAACGAAACATGGTTTGCTATTATAGGACCCGATACTCCTCCATTGGGCGAGATAAAAGAAGGCCAATATTACAACAACCAGTTTGCCAAAACATGGGCAGCTCTACTCGGTTTCAATTTTGAAACCCCAAATCCGGTAGGAGACGCTATAACAAATGTGATCGGGAAATAATTGCGGCCAACACCCAAGCAAAGAACGATGAGGCCGGTTCAAACTTAGAACCGGCTTCATTATTTCCCTAAAAGGAAGGAGGGATTGCATCCATAGGTTTATTTTGTCAGCCTCATAGACCATCGCCTCAAAATAGTAAAGATCTCATATGCGCAACACTTTGCCACTACCAATCCGACTGAACACCGTGACTCTTTCCGTACTGCTTTCAGAGGCTAGAGCCTCTCGTCAGTATCATCCCGAATGTTTTCGACCATCATGACCAGATTCCACCATTCCATGGGACAAGAATGGCTGTTGGCATCATAAGCCGACAGGCGGAAAGTCTCTTCCTCGGCATGAAGAAGTTTCATCGTATTACGGTTGCCATTAACAAAAATAAATACGTCACCCGGACGAACGTCATCATATCCCATTTCCTCATGTACAACTCCGCATAAGGAGTTTGCCTTTGCACATATCTGCCTTACCCGGGACACGGGAAGTAGCGCAAGAACATGGCTGTGGCAGAGTTGGGTGATTACTTACAATGCTATACCCTATTCGGAACTTCGCCAGAAGTGTATCTTCACTACATAGAAAAACTCTATAGTGATAGATCCATTATTAGAATCCTCAACCAGCAATATTTTGGATAAAGCAGGGAATGCCGAGCGGAAGCTTACCGGGGCAAATCCTGTGGAACAAGGACTAGAAACGGAATAAAATGAATGGTCCCAGCCCATACTTGAATTTCCAGTAGAGGAAACAGGAGCCCGAATAAACCTTTTTCACAAAAATCTTTTATCCTTAATCCACTTCCGGCGGGTGAGAATAGCCAGAAAATCTTCTTTGCTAATTGTGGGCATCATTATATCCTTTTCGAACATAAAGTAAAAGACTTCCTAAACCACAGACAACAAGTATTTCATTGGGAGCTTACGCAAAATAATGAGTTAAAAAATAGAGACAGCACAAGGTTCACACCTCATGCTGTCTCTATTAAAAAATAATTATGTATGTATTTATTACTACAAACGCAATAATAACAAATTAATATCCTCTGATAGCTTTCACTCCGGGAAGCACTTTTCCTTCGATGAATTCAAGCAAAGCTCCACCACCGGTAGAAACATAAGAAACCTTGTCTGCCAGGTTGAATTTGTTGACAGCAGCCACAGAGTCGCCACCACCCACCAGCGAAAATGCGCCGGCTTCCGTAGCTTTAGCAATAGCTTTAGCAATAGCTTCTGTGCCATGGGCGAAGTTGTCGAATTCGAACACGCCTACAGGACCATTCCAAAGAATCGTTTTAGATGCTTGGATTACGTCGGAAAATTCTGCTTCTCCTTTTGGGCCGATGTCGAAACCAGACCATCCATCAGGAATATTATTGGCTTCCGCATACTTGGAATTAGCATCGTTGCTAAACGCATCACCCAATTTTGCATCCGTGGACAACACAAGCTTCACGTTGTTAGCTTTCGCTTTAATAACAATTTCACGGGCCAAATCCAACTTGTCGTCTTCACAAAGCGAATTACCAATCTTACCACCAGCAGCTTTTTCAAAAGTGAATGCCATACCACCGCCGATAATCAAATAATCAACTTTTGATAACAAGTTTTCGATAACATCAATCTTTGAAGAAACTTTTGATCCGCCGATGATAGCGGTGAAAGGACGAGCAGGTTCCTTCATGATTTTTTCCACGGCATCCACTTCATTCTGAAGCAAATAGCCAAACAATTTGTTGTTTTCATCAAAAAGATCGGCAATCAAGGCTGTAGAAGCATGCGCACGGTGAGCCGTTCCGAATGCGTCATTCACATACACATCGGCAAAAGAGGCCAATTTTTTGGTGAATTCTTTCTGGCTTTCTTTCACGGCTTTCTTAGCAGCTGCTTTTTCATCGTCCGTAGCGTCTTCTTTCAAACCACGAGGCTTGCCTTCTTCTTCTGCATAGAAACGAAGGTTTTCAAGCAACAAAGCTTCTCCGGCTTGAAGGGACGCAGCCTTCACGGCAGCTTCTTCTCCCACACAATCATTAGCAAATTGAACATCAACGCCAAGCAATTCGGAAATGTGTGCCAAGATATGTTTCAATGAATATTTGTCTTCCACTCCTTTCGGACGACCCAGGTGAGATGCAATAATTGGGCTACCACCATCTGTCAAAATCTTTTTCAACGTTGGGAGTGCAGCACGGATACGAGTGTCATCAGTGATGTTGAAATTCGCATCAAGGGGAACATTGAAGTCAACTCGCACAAATACCTTTTTACCGGCAAAGTTAAATTTGTCAATTGTAATCATGATCTGGAATAATAAATTATTAATTAGTTATGTTTGAAATTTCGAGTATAGGTGACCTGAAGGTTTTAACTTTCAAAACCTTTACAAATATACGAAATTTCCATATAGCATGTTTTGCAATACGGAAATATAATTGCAATTTTTATCGGGTCTAAAGAATAAAAAAATGCGGATGAATTTCTTTTCAAAATTCACCCGCAATCCTTGCCATACCAAGCGGTAAGCCTTATCTAAAATTTAAGTTTCGATTCGATCTGTTCTACATCATGACGAAAACCTTTATCCACCTCCAACTGGTTTTTCACTGTTTTGCAAGCGTGAAGCACCGTGGCATGATTTTTTTTCCCTATCAGTATTCCAATTTGTGAAAAAGACATATCGGTATATTGTTTTGCAAGGTACATCGCCACCTGACGAGCTTGCACAATTTCTCTTTTACGGGATGCTGTATGTATCAATCCGGATTTGATATTGAAATGAGAGCACACCAGTTCCTCGATGTCGGTAATCGACATTTTTTTGCTTTCAATCTTTCGGATAGTCTGCCCGATAACCCTCCGGGCTATTTCCATGTCAATCTCCCGGTTGTAGATGACCGAATGCGCGATGAGGGATACAACCACACCTTCGAGGTCACGGGCATTGTCAGTAACATGCTCGGCAATGTATTCCAGCACATCATCCGGTATCGACAGCCCATCGTGAAGAACCTTATTTTTTAGGATATTCAAGCGCAATTTCTTGTCCGGGCTTTCCAGCTTGGTAGTCAATCCCCATCGGAAACGGGTCAAAAGGCGTTCTTCCACGCCGTTCAATTCGGAAGGAGCTTTATCCGATGTGAGGATAAGCTGCTTGCTATTCTGGTGAAGGTGATTGAAAATATGAAAAAGCGTATTCTGCGTTTTCTCAATCCCAGCCAATTCATGAATATCATCAATGATCAACACGTCAATCCCTTGATAGAAATTGATAAAATCATTGATGGTATTAAAACGTCCTGCATCTGCAAATTGCACTTTGAACAAATGGGCTGAAATGTACAACACCCTCTTTTCAGGATATAGTTCCTTGATTGTAATACCAATGGCATGGCAGAGGTGGGTTTTGCCTACTCCTGAATGGCCATGGAAGAAAAACGGATTAAAAGCTGTTTTTCCGGGATTTTGTGCTACGGACAAGCCCGCAGTTCGCGCCAGTTTATTACTTTCCCCCTCGAAGAAATTGTCAAATGTATATTTGGGGTTCAACTGTGAATCAAAATTTTGCGGCATCGATTTACGGAAAGGACTAGGAGCCTTGTTGGCTTCCTTTGGAGTAATCCTGTCAACGCCGAAGGATTTGATCTCTCCCTGATAATTGACCATGGTGTTCGTGGTATTTTCTACCAACACACGATAATTGAGAACTGTGTTATTGCCAATTTCACGGAAAAGTGTCATCCTCAGAAGATCCACATATTTATCTTCGAGATATTCAAAGAAGAACTGGCTTGGCACCTGAATTGTCAGCACATTATTCTCATATGACAAAGGCCTGATCGGGGTGAACCAAGTTCTAAAAGCATTTTCAGGCACATTATCCTGAATCACTTTGAGACAGTTATTCCATAATATTTCTACACTATATTCCATTAAGATTTTATGAATTATTTGTTGAGATTTGAGTATTTCCGATTACAAAATTTGGAAATAAAATCTAGAAAACCAACCCCCTAGTTTTTTTGTTTTTATGAAATGAAAATATTTCTTTTATTTTCAGTTAGTTACAATACTTAAGAAATGAATACTGATCCAAAGCTATTGCATATATATAAAAACTTGATTAAATGAAAATTAGACTTGAAAACAGGAGTATTAGAGATATACACTAACAATAAAAAAATTGCTCCTTCTGTTGCATCAAACGACGAATAAGGAGCAATTCAATTTTTCTTGTTATTTAGAATAGTTCCAAATAACAGGGAAATTAAAAGACTTTAAGGTTTATGTATTTTCGGGGATTCTTTTTCAAATCTTCCAGCAAACGGGAAGTGTGTCCGATGGCTATGTGCAAGCTGTCATACAACTGACGGTCATTGAGTAAAAGTCCCATAGAATTATCTTTTGAGGCGAACTTGCTTGAAACATATTGAACATTGGACATCGTAGAGTCAATCTTTGCAAATGTCTTTTCAAATTCCAACTTGTTAAACCGCGTTGTCATTTGGGACACATTGCCCGAAGTGATGGCCAAGTTATTGGTGATCGAGGGTACTTGTTTATTCAAAGCAAGCATCATCTGGTTGAGAGATTGGGTAGCTTGCTGCAAGTTTTTTGTAGTAGCATCGATGTTAACAAGCGAAGATTGGAGTGCCGGGTGATTGACTAGAGCTTGGATCCCGATAAGGATGGAGTCGATCTTGGGCAATAACACCATCACCTGGGGCATCATCTCATTTTGAATCTTATCGACCATCCCAAGCGCATTATAGCCCACTAGAGTATCGCCCAGAGTTGCTATGTCCTTGGAATATGGATTCATTTCGAGCAACAGTGAAGCAGAACCGAGCATGGAAACATCCAGCTTCAGCTTGCTCCCTTTTGATATGTCAATTCCTTTGTCCATCGCAATTGTGACAGCAATTTTCTTGGAGTTATTTTTGTCCACTGCCATCTGCGAGACAAGCCCCACTTTAAAACCATTCATCAGCACAGGACTGGATATGCTCAGTCCCGATACATTGTCAAATGTTACAACATAAGAATTGGATGGTTTAAATATATTTACACCCTTCAAGAACTTTAGTCCAAAAAACAAAAGAAACAATCCTACAACAAATGCAATTCCAATTTTTATCTCTTTTCTCATATTTTCATGAATAAATATTATTAATTTATTTTTTCACCATTCTTAAATTTCACAACAAAAGCATCTTTAAAGAATTTTCTCACCTCTTTTTGAATTCGCAAGATTTCTTGGAGACTTGTAGAGGAACCATAGGTGTACTTGTATTGTACACCTTCCACATAATAATCAACGGGAGAAAGGCCTTTGAATCTTGTTGAATTTTTTGAAAGCTTTTGGGAAGACATGTAAAATTGAACCTTATATTCGATTCCCTTTGAAAAGGATTTATTCTTCCCAACACCACTCCCCGAAGATTTCTTGATGTTACTATTTGATGAGGCAGCACGATTCGACAAGGCAATGCGGCTCCGATCGACAGCATCGCTGTCCAGCCCTCGACCCAAAGAGTCAACAAAACCGTCATGGTTCTCTTTTGATGAGCGAGCGGTAATACCTTGCTTTTTGTCAAACTCCCTTTTGAACTTTTTAAAAGCATTGTAAATAGCTAAAGCCAAATCGTTTTGGCCTGACCTTGAAGTGAGATATACTCCATCGTCGGGATTGTTGATGAAACCAACTTCCACTAAAAGACTTGGCATACCTGATTTACGGAGAACTAAAAAACCAGCTTGCCTCACCCCTTTGTCCCTCTGGTTGGTTGTCTTACGAAATTCACTTTGAACATAACTCGCCATTTCATAGCTTTGTTCCATATATTTATTTGTCATAAATTCAAATATAATATATGATTCCGGTGATTTCGGGTTAAAACCCTCGTATTTTCGGGAATAATCATCCTCAAGCAAAATTACGGAGTTTTCACGTTTAGCCACTTCGAGGTTCTCGTTGCTTCGGGCAAGCCCCAAAATATAAGTTTCAGCACCTGAAGCAGTTGTGGTGGACGATTCGGTTGAATTGGTATGGATGGAGATGAAGAGATTAGCTTTTGCTTTGTTTGCTATGGCAGCCCTTTGATCCAGTTCTACAAACACATCGGACTTCCGGGTATATACAACACGCACATCGGGCATATTCTGCTCGATAAGCTCTCCCAACCTGAGGGCTATTCCTAGATTTATTTCTTTTTCCTTGCACCTACCTCTTACTGCCCCAAAATCCTTTCCACCATGTCCGGCATCGATCACCACAACGTAGTGCTTACTGGCCGCAATCAGTAGTTGGCTTGGGACAGCAAATAAAAACACAACCAGTAAAAGCAATAAAAAATAACGCATAAAAAATAAATCCTGTTACATACCTACAAGTTAACTTCTTAATCGGCAGAGGATATAGCAAGCACGATAAACAGATACAAAAATGATATAATCAATGGTTTGTTTAGCTATTGGGCAACAACTTCATTCACCAAGGCTTTGCCTTCGAAGTAATCTGAAATATTACCGAAAGTGACAGATGCAATATTCGACATGGCTTCATTGGTGAAAAAAGCCTGATGAGAAGTAACAATCACATTATTGAAGGACAATAAACGAGCCAAAACATCATCAGTCATGACTTCATCAGACCGGTCTTCATAGAAATAGTTTGACTCTTCCTCATACACATCTAGTCCTGCATATCCCACCTTAAGGCCAATCAATCCTTCAATGAGGTGCTTTGTGTTTACTAATTTTCCTCGCCCCGTATTTATAATCATTACTCCGTCTTTCATCTTATTGATAGATTCTTCGCAAACGAGGTATTCGGTTTCCTTTGTCAGCGGACAATGCAATGTGATCACATCCGATTTGGCGTAAATTTCATCAAGGGAGACATAGGAATAACCCAACACTTCGGCAGCTTTCTGATCGGGATAGAGATCATAAGCAATCACATTCATGCCAAGGCCTTTCAGCACACCTATCACAGTTTTACCAATTTTACCTGTGCCAACAACACCGACGATTTTGCCGCACATATCAAATCCCTGAAAGCCATTGAGAGAAAAATTCCAGTCACGGGTTCTCAAAAAAGCACGGTGGATTTTCCTATTCAAACAGAGCATCAATGCTAAAGTATGTTCGGCTATTGCATGAGGTGAATATTCGGGAACACGGACAACTTTGATTTTGCCTTTGGCATAAGCAATATCAACATTATTAAAACCAGCACAACGCAGGGCAATGAGTTTGACCCCAAGTTCCACCAATTTGTCGATCACCCGCACATCTACAATGGCATTTACAAAGATGCACACTGCATCTGCGCCGGTTGCCAAAATAACGTTGTTGTAATCCAAGTGTTCTTTGTAATAACTCAGCTCAAAACCATATTTTTGGTTTATTCTATCAAAAGCAGCCTTGTCGTAAGGCTTTGCATCGAAGACAGCTACTTTGTATGACATGAGGATTTGTATTATAGTTTATGAAAATATTCTATTCAACCTGAATTCATTGACAACCTTTGCACCTAAAAGGAATATTGTTGATCGCCTTGAGAATCGTTTACAAAGTTAAGTAAAATAAGGTTGACTCCAAATTTGGGCATCAATTTTATGACCTTCGTTTTCTTCCTGAAGAAAAACGAAAAGCGGCAACCAAATTTGATTGCCGCTCCTCCAGATCATTATTTTTTTTACTTTTCAGCTATTTTTTTTTGTCTCGCTTCGTCTTTCTTATGCATGATTTCATAAGCTATTGGTGTTGCAATGAACACGGAAGAATAGGTCCCGAAAAGGATACCAAGAATCATGGCGAAAGAGAAACTGCGAAGAGAATCACCTCCCAAGATAAAGATACACAGCAATACGAGGATCGTACTCAAAGACACACTGATCGTACGCGTAAGGGTTGTGTTCAATGAATCGTTAATATTCTCGCTGATTGTACGCAAGGGGAATTCTTTCCGTCTTTCACGAACACGGTCGAAGATAACGACTTTATCGTGGATAGAAAATCCGACTACGGTCAAAATAGCCGCTATAAACTCCTGGTTGATTTCGAGAGAAAATGGCAAAAACTTATGAAACAGCGAATAGGCAAAAATAACAATCGCAGCATCATGCGCCACAGCTATAATCGTACCTAATGAGAATGCTATATCACGGAAACGGAGCAATATATACAAGCCCATACACAGGATAGCAAATGCTACTGCAAACACAGCAGCCGTTTTCATATCATCAGCCATACTGGGTCCAACCTTTTGGGAACTTTGTATGTAATCGCTGATCGTTGAACCCGGTTTAAGGTAGGCACTCAAAGCTGTTGTCATTTTGCTTCTAATTTCGGCCTCCACGTTTTCACCAGTATCTTGAATTTTATAGTTTGTGGAAACACGCACCTGATTGCTTGTACCAATGGTGATAACAGTAACGGCAGACCCTTCATGTTCCAATTGTGCGCGAAGAGCATCGCCTAACTGCTGGGTATCAACTGGTTTATCAAAGCGAATAATATAATTGCGACCACCCGTAAAATCAATGCCTCTATTCAAGCCAAATGCAAACAGGGAAATAACTCCGATCAGAATCAACATCCCAGAAAGCGCATAAGCCTTACGGTGTAGGTTCAAGAAGTTGATCTTAGTGTCCATCAAGAAATTGCGCAATGGCGCAGAAGAAAACTTCAAATTTTGGAATTTACCTTTCGAGAACGCATAGTCGTAAACCAAACGGGTCATAAAGATCGCAGTGAAAAACGAGGCGGAGATTCCAATAATTTCGGTGATAGCAAAGCCCCTGATAGGACCAGTACCAAAATTATAAAGGATGAAACCTGTAATAATAGAAGTTAAGTTGGAGTCAAAAATAGCGGTGAAGGCATGTTTGTAACCGTCATCCAATGCTTTCTTGGTATTCTTGCCCGATCGTAGTTCCTCTTTGGTTCGTTCGTAGATAAGTACGTTTGCATCCACAGCCATCGCCATCGCCAGCACAAGCCCGCAAATACCGGGTAGTGTCATAACCGCATGGAATGATGCCAAGATACCAAGTGTGAAGAACAAGTTGAGCAGCAAAGCTCCATTTGAAATCATACCAGGAATGAAACCGTAAACCAAACACATATAGCTCATTAAGATAAACAAAGCCACAAGCAACGAGATCAGACCAGCCTTGATGGCCTCTTCTCCCAAAGAAGGGCCAACAACGTTGTCTTGCACGATGCGAACCCCGGCCTTCATTTTACCGGACTTCAGCACGTTTTCCAAGTCTTTCGCCTCTTCTGGAGTAAAGTTTCCTGTAATAGACGAACGTCCTCCTTCAATTTTATCGTTTACATTTGGAGCAGAATATACATGTCCGTCCAAAACAATCGCAATCGAATTTCCTTTCTCAGCACCTGTAATGTTAGCCCAACGGTTGGAACCGGAAGCATTCATTTCCATGCTCACTTCCCAACCGCCACCTTTGGTTTGTTGGCCTTGGTCAGCTTTTGCGGATACTACGACATCACCGTCCAAAGCTGGACCACGTTTGATGCCGTCGCCACGAAGCACATACAATTGATAGAATGATTCTTTGTCGTCAGTCGCCTTAAAGCCCCATTTAAAAAGCATATCAGTAGGGTAAGCATCTTTATATTTAGCCAAGATAGCATCAACGGCGGCAGTGTCATTTTTATTCACAATTCCCAAAACAGGACCTTGTTGCCCAGCTTGAGCAAAATATTGCAAGAAAGGTTTCTTGAATGCCAACAGAGAAGGGTCTTCTGTAGCGCCAGCCTTCGTGGAATCCGCGGTAGTGGAATCTTTCACAGCAGTGGGTTTCCCTTTCGAACTCAAAGCTTGTGCTGAACGAGCATTCAGGTCGCTCAAATAATTCGAGATGGTGCTTATGTTATACGTTTTCCAAAATTCAAGATTTGCGCTTCCTTGTAGCAATTTTCGCACACGATCAGTTTCTTTAACCCCTGGAAGTTCGATAAGGATACGTTCTGCGCGATCCAATTTTTGTATATTGGGAGCCACCACACCAAAGCGGTCGATACGTGTGCGAAGCACGTTGAATGAATTATCAGCCACACTTTTGAGTTCTTCTCTCAATACCGAAATCACCTTTTCGTTGTTGTCGGTTTGATTGATCCGGCTCTTCAGTGTTACAGAAAAAATGTCTGCCAATCTCGCATTTTTATCGATCCCTTCGTATTTATTTTTGAACAAGGTGATAAAATCAAGGTTGCTTCCTGTACGGTTTTCAGCTACAGCCTCATTGATGGCCTTGTTGAATTGAGGGTTATCTGTATTGGCTAAAGCCTTCAAAACGGCTGCGGCATCAATTTCAAGAATAACATTCATACCGCCTTTCAGGTCAAGGCCTAATCCGATTTCTTTTTCACGGCATTGCTTCAATGTGTAGCCAAGCCATACTTTTTGGGTTGAGATTGAATCCAGATAGTGACTTTCCGCATTCAAATCACCGTTGGCAAACTCTATTGCTTTGCTTTCATAGTGCCTTGTCACAAACGAAAATGACAAATAGTACACACAAACCAATGTCAAAAGAACGGCAAAAACTTTTACAAATCCTTTGTTTTGCATTTGGAATTACTTAAATTATTTATTGTTTTTATTTTGTTTTACAATCAATTTCTTTATGAATTTTTCAGCTAAAAAGCTCAAATTCAGAGCCCGAATAGTTAAAAACAAAAAGAATCTATTTTCAAGCCTGCAAATATAGTCTTTTTATTCTTTTATCAAAAGACATTTGCCTGTGAAATTATCGTTTAAAGGCAAACCTTTCGTTCATGATTGCGCATTATAGGCCGAAAATATGCTTTTCAAAATTTCGTAAATCAAGGCGCTTTTCCCCGCAAAATATAGACTATATGTACAAAAAGACAAAATATGCTGGATGGTTTGCCACAACAAAGCCACATTACATATCCGATATGAGAGATTTTCATTAAATTTGTAATCTGTTTTTTTACATCGCATCCAAATCATCGAATTAAATTGTAAGAAATGCCATTAACCCTTCCAACCAATTTGCCGGCAATCGAACTTCTCAAGAAAGAGAATATATTCGTAATAAGCCAGTTGAGAGCGAAGACACAGGATATTCGCCCACTGAAAGTGGCTGTTCTCAATTTGATGCCACTTAAGATCGCAACAGAAACAGACCTTATCCGGGTTATGTCAAATACACCTCTGCAAATAGAAGTGGATTTCGTCAGTTTGTCTTCGCACGAATCGAAGAACACTCCGGCAGAACATATGAAAGCTTTTTACAAAAGTTTTGATGAAATATCAAAAAGCAATTACGACGGCTTGATTGTGACAGGTGCTCCTGTCGAAAACTTGAATTTCGAGGATGTGAATTATTGGGACGAAGTGTGCCAGGTGTTTGATTGGGCGCGCGAGCATGTCACTTCATCGTTTTACATTTGCTGGGCTGCGCAAGCCGCCTTGTATCGCTTCTATGATGTCCCCAAATACCCGCTTCCAGAAAAAATGTTTGGAGTATTCAAACACACCATATTGGATAGGAATTGCCCCTTATTTCGGGGTTTTGACGATGAATACTACGCACCCCATAGCCGCCACACCGAAATCAAGGCGGAAGACATCGCCAAACACGAAGACTTGAAGCTTCTTTCCACTTCTGACGAATCGGGCGTGTATATTGTGCAAGGTCGTGGAGGACGCGAATTTTACGTTACCGGACATTCTGAATATGCCCTTTATACGCTTCACAACGAGTATTCACGTGATGCTTCAAAAGGCTTGCCGATTGAGCCGCCCCGCCATTACTACAGGCACGACGACCCCCAGGAAAAGCCGATTTCGCGCTGGACTGGACACGGCAACTTACTCTTCAACAATTGGATAAACTATTACTTATATCAATCCACGCCATTCAAATTAGAAGATATAGAGAAACTTGGCAACATCTATTTTGACTTCGATTTATAATACAACACGTTGATTACAGCCCGAAAAATCGAACTGCTTGCCCCTGCCAAAAATGCAGAATTTGGCAGGGAAGCTATTTTGCATGGAGCCGATGCAGTTTACATTGGTGCGCCCAAATTCAGCGCACGCGCATCAGCAGGAAACAGCTTGGAAGATATCGAAAGCTTAGCCAAATTTGCTCATCAGTACCACGCCCGTGTGTATGTTGCATTGAACACGATTCTCGGTGACGAAGAATTGCTCGAAACCGAACGATTGATTCACGAATTGTACGAGATTGGCATTGACGCACTGATCATTCAGGATTTGGGAATCATGCAGCTCAACTTGCCTCCTATCCCACTCCATGCAAGCACCCAGATGGATAACCGAACGGTAGAAAAAGCCATTTTTTTGGAAAAAGCGGGGTTTTCGCAAATCGTATTGGCTCGTGAGCTGACTATCGAGGAAATAACGAATATCGCGTCAGCCGTTTCCACTCCTTTGGAGGTGTTCATCCACGGAGCCTTGTGCGTTTCATTCAGCGGCCAATGTTATCTGAGCAGCGCATTGAATGGCCGTAGTGCCAATCGAGGAACCTGCTCGCAACCTTGCCGCTTGCCCTACAACCTTGTTGACAGCGATGGCACGGAGATCGCATCTGGAAAACATTTGCTGTCGATGAAAGATTTGAATCAGTCGAACAATCTGGAAGAATTGCTCGATGCAGGCGTAAGTTCGTTGAAAATTGAAGGACGGCTCAAAGATCTGTCGTATGTGAAAAATGTGGTGGCATTTTACCGGCAACAACTCGACAAAATCCTTGCCCAAAGGCCTGAATTGATCCGCTCTTCTTCCGGCAAATCGGCCTATTCATTCACTCCTGATCTGCAAAAAAGTTTCAACCGGGATTTCACCGACTATTTTTTACATAATCGAAAAGAAAAAGTGTGGTCGATTGACTCCCCAAAATCCATCGGCGAATTTATCGGAACAGTTTCAGAGGTAACCACACGCTACATTCGTTTGCAAGCCAAAGTAAAACTAAATAATGGAGATGGACTATGCTTCCTCAACCACAAAAAAGAGTTGGATGGCATCCATGTGAATCGGGTGGAAGGAGATTTGATTTTCCCGCTTCGGATTCCTGAAATCAAAAAAGGGACTCGCATCTACAGAAACAACGACCACGAGTTCGAGAAAATTTTATCTAAGAAAACCGCGGAACGAAAAATTAGCGCGCAAATCCAACTCAGGGAAACGAGTATTGGTTTTGAACTAAAGATGGAAGACGAAGATGGATTCTGCACATCCATCGATTACAGTGCAAAGAAAGAAACTGCTCAGAAAGACCAAACCGAAAATATCAAGAACAACCTCAAAAAAACGGGTGACACGATCTTTTCAGTAGCATCCGTTGACATTCAATTTTCAGAAAATTTGTTCATTCCGGCATCTTCGCTTTCCCAATGGCGAAGGGAAATCACCGAAAAGCTTCTTCTGAACCGGTTCGAAAATTATCCCCGGCAGGAAGTTGCGCACACGCCAACGACCCACGCCTTTCCAGCAAAGGAGATTACCTATTTGGGCAATGTATCTAACAACAAGGCCAAATCGTTTTACGTGCAACACCAAGCTTCCGTGAAGCAGCAAGCTTTTGAGCTGGAGAAACAGGATGACGTTGCCTTGATGTTTACACGCCATTGCATCAAGCACTCGATGGGTTGGTGCCCCAAAGACCATCAGGAAAAGTCACCCTACAAAGAACCCTTTTTCCTTCTTCACGATAAGACCAAACTTCGGCTGGAATTTGACTGCAAGCAATGCCAAATGAAAGTGTATAAAGGGTAGAATCTCACCCTATAACTTTCTTTCCCTGAATTTACGAACAGATTAAAGCGTACCCTTTCGTGGAAGGCAATTCTTTTTGAATTACAAATCCCCATTTCCTACACTTGTAGAAAATGGGGATTTGTAGTATTTATTAGATAATTTTTCGCTAATCGCAGTCAACTTGTCAGTGCCAAGATTACTGTTTATGACAATGCGTGAAAATAAATCCGACAAAACATGTCAAATTTACATGCAATTTCACTTGGCATGAGATATGCATAACAAAAGCGAGTCAATTTCAACTTATTGCGTTATCTTGTCCTTGACCTCGGTTAATTATAGTAGTAAAAAACTGATATACATGAAACAATACTTTCTTCAAAAAGTTGTGCAAAAGTAGTATAATAAGTCACAAAACTGCTCCTGCTTAATGTTTCTTTATATATATTAACCCTTCTACTCTGTAATCTGTAGCTGAAAAGTACAGAAGGTGATATCTGAACCGATAGTAAATCAGATATAAAAATTAGTAATATGGGAAATAAAGTAACTTCCAAAAAGGTAGCTACAGAAGCTTCTAAAATTTTGCAAGACGACCGTTATAGCAAAACGAGTAAAAGTGTAGCAGGCAGTGCATTATCTCAGCGTGCAACAAAACGCAAATAGAGTTAATGAACGAGTTTTTATAGGTTCTCGTCAAAAACCTTGTAATTTATTTATTGTACTAAAAATTTAAAACCATAAACATGGCAAATTGCGACAACCTTTTTAAAGAATTCAATGGTAACTTGGTAATTACCAAAACAAAAAAAGATAGTCTGATTACTTCAAAAGATAATCTTAGGACTACAATCAAAGAATATTTCGTTGAAAAACACCCAAATTATAAACCTACTTTTTACATTCAGGGTTCGTATAAAATGAATACCCAAATTCGTACTAAGGATGACACTTGTGATTTGGATGATGGAGTATATTTCAAAGAAAACCCAGATAATGTAACATGTACTACGTTACAGCGATGGGTAAAAGAAGCAGTTGATGGAGTGACTGAAACAACACCTTCACATAGAAAGAAATGTGTAACTGTTGATTATAAAGCCGGCTATAACATTGACTTACCTGTTTTTTTATTTGACGATAAGACAGACACTCACCCTAAATTGGCTGTTAAAGATCGAGATTGGCAAGAGGATGACCCAAAAGAATTCTATAATCACTTTAATGAGCAAAAAGATGCGAATGGTCAACTTGTTCGCATGGTCAAGTATCTTAAAGCTTGGTGTGATTATAAAAGACAAAAAATGCCCAGTGGCTTAACAATGAGTGTCTTGGCAATGAATAATTTTCAATCGAACAGTAGGGATGATATTGCTTTCAAATTTCTACTTATTGAAATTGAGAAGAAACTCAAAGCCAATTTTGAGTGCAAGGTGCCTACAACACCTAAAGATGATCTACTTGCCGGTTATGATCAAACAAGAAAAGATAACTTCATGAATAACCTCGCTGCATTTATTACAGATGCAAGAAAGGCTGTTGATGAAGAAAAGAATCAACTAAAAGCAAGTCGGCTCTGGCAAAAATATTTTGGTGACACTTATTTTCCTGATGGAAAAGACGAAGATGAAAAGGTAATAAATGCAAATACATTGAGCGCTGTAATTGGAGGTGCGAGACCATATTATGGTAGCCGGTAGTTATAGTTCTTTTTGCCACCAGATTGACTCTGTAATTAAAAAGTTTCCCCACTTGAAAATTACAGAGTTAGATGGTGTGCAATTATTGAAAGGTATTTTAGATATTGTAAATGAGGATGAAGAGGTTGTTGGTAGCTTTTCTATAGAAATAAAGTATTGCGTTAATTTTCCTTATAGATTTCCATTGCTTTACGAAGTTGGTGGGGATATTCCCAATTTGGCAGATTGGCATAAATATACTGACGATATGTGCTGTATTACAGTTGAACCTGATGAAATTTTAAAGTGCAAGGATTGCATTAGTGTTATTACATTCATTGAAAACTATGCTATACCATATTTTGCAAATCAAATTTACCGCAAACAAAATGGGGTATATAAAAATGGTGAGTATAGTCATGGTACAATTGGGTTATTAGAGTTTTATAGCGTTCTTTTTCAAACCTCTGATAAATTAAAGTGGAGGGAGTATGTGAATTTAGTTAGCTCTGGCAAGGCTATCAAGGTAGGTAGAAACGATAGATGCTTTTGTGGTAGTGGTTTGAAATATAAAAACTGTCACGATAAAATATTCTATAACATTAATAGACTTGGTATTAAGCAAATAATTAAAGATTTAAAGATGTATATATTATGAAGCCGCGAATTTTTATAGGATCTTCAAGTGAAGCTCTGGAAGTTGCAAAAGAAGTGAAAGCATTCTTTGAAAATGATTATGAAGCTTATCTATGGACAGATGATATTTTCAAATTTAATGAGAACTTCTTAGAGACACTAATGAAAGAAGCAAATCTTTTTGATTTTGGTTTATTAATCTTTACAAAGGATGACTACACGAAATCGAGATTAAATGGGTTTGACACTCCTCGTGATAATGTTATTTTTGAATATGGCCTTTTTTTGGGTAGGCTTGGCCGTAATAATGCATTTGTTATTAAAGATGAAAATGTAAAGCTTCCTTCTGACTTGTTAGGTATCACACTTGCAACATTTAAGTGCAAGAAAAAGAAGAAATTATTTAATAAGAAAAGTAGTCTGGTGCTTGACAAGGTGTCGTTATTAGATACCTTAGCAAAACTAAAACGTCAAATGGATGAAAAACTTCATTTAGGCGTATTAGGGATGCTTCCTTCGACGGTTTTGGCAATTGGATATTTTAACAATTTCATAAAACCAATTTGCGAATTTCTATCTTCTGGTGTTCCAATTGTTATAAATGAAGTAAGCTACACTCAATTTATTTTTAAAATTATACTCCCTAAGGATTTAGACTCAGACATTAAGCGAAGAGCTATTGCTTTTTATAAACAAAATAATTATGAATCAATCAATATCCCAACTTCCATTAGACCTTACCCTTTATTTGTTGCAGTTGATACTTCAGGAAGCAAGCTTGTATTAAGTGACATGCCTGCAACATTAAGTGGTATTGATAAAGCTATAGAAATGCACCTAAGAATTGGTCACATAGGTAAATCAACCGAACAACAGCTTTTGGAGGATAGAGAACTTAGAAATTTTGGGACTGTTTTGGAGCATTTAGTAAATGCAGATGCATTTTGTAAATCATTTGTTGTTATTGAAATAGAGACAAGCTGAAAACTTGCGCAAAATTCCTCATTTTTTACTTTGTCTGAAGTAATAAATTTTAGGAAAGCTAGAAAACCCACCCAATAAACTGACCAAGCAAATCGGTCTTCTTCAATCGTTCACTTTGTTTGTAAATGCATAGCCCCAAGGGAAAAGCAAGCAGTCAGAGAAGTTATTCTCTAGCTGCTTTGTATTTGTTTATATTTGTTTTTACAGTTAGTAACTAAATATTAAAGCGTCCCCTTCGTCGAAGGCAATTCATAGCGAAGAATATCCCGTTTGATGGCCATTTTCAGCGAACGCGCCAATGCCTTGAAAATTCCTTCAATCTTGTGGTGCTCGTTCGCTCCTTCCGCTTGAATATTGAGATTCATTTTGGCAGCATCGCTCAACGATTTGAAGAAATGAAGGAACATCTCGGTAGGCATATCGCCCACTTTTTCCCGTTGAAATTCAGCATTCCACACCAACCAAGGACGACCTCCGAAATCCAATGCCACCGAGCAAAGACAATCGTCCATCGGCAAGCAATAGCCATACCTTTCGATGCCCCGCTTGCTACCCAAAGCTTGATAAATGGCCTCACCCAAAGCAATGGCCGTGTCCTCAATCGTATGGTGTTCGTCCACTTCAAGATCACCTTTTGTTTGAATGGTCAAGTCAACACCCGAATGCTTGCCTATTTGATCGAGCATGTGATCGAAAAAACCAAGTCCTGTAGAAATTTTCGTAACACCTTTCCCATCCAGATTAAGTGCAACGTAAATATCCGTTTCTTTCGTTGTCCGGCGAATCTCGGCTTTCCGTTCTCCGGCAAAGATCAGTTCCGCCACCTTGTCCCAATCTTCGGTTTGCAAGATGCAAGAAGGGAGCAATTCTTCCGGAACAATCATTTTTTCGTTTAGGAAAATGGCTTTTGCGCGCAGATTTTTTGCCAATTCCACATCTGTCAATCGATCGCCGATCACAAAAGAATTTGCCAGATCGTATTCTTCAGAAAAATATTTCCCCAACATACCCGTGCCTGGCTTACGCGTGGAGAGGTTATCCTCGGGAAAACTTTTGTCGATAAAGACCTCGTCAAAAGTGACGCCTTCCCCTTCGAAGGTTTTCAACATCAAGTTGTGCGCCGGCCAAAATGTTTCCTCCGGGAAAGAAGAAGTCCCCAATCCATCCTGATTGGTCACCATTGCCCATTCAAAATCGGTATTTTTCCGAAGAAAATAGAGGTTGCGAATCGCTTTCGGATAAAACTCCAGCTTCTCAAAACTATCCAATTGATAATCTACGGGCGGTTCCAGAACCAAGGTTCCGTCGCGGTCTATAAATAATACTCGTTTCATCCGTTTATTTTTTTCCAAGTTTCTATCAACACCTTATTCTCCTCCTCCGTCCCCACAGTGACTCGCAGGCAATTTCCGCACAAAGTCACCGTATTCCGGTTGCGGACAATCACGCCGGTATCAGCCAGTTGAGCATACAACACATTGGCATCAGTTACTTTCAACAACACAAAATTAGCATCTGATGGGTAAATTTGGAGTACCTCGGGTAAAGCTTTCAATTGCTCAGACAAATACTCTCGTCCGGCCAACAAACTTTCCACCCATTTTTGCTTGCGCTCTTGTTGTTCCAACTCTTTGAGGACAAATTCCTGCGTCAACTGATTCACATTGTATGGATATTTAACCTTGTTGAACAGGCGGATTATCTCGGGCGATGCAAAAGCCATCCCCAAACGGACAGCCGCCAATCCCCAAGCCTTAGAGAAAGTTTGCAAGATAATCAGGTTCGGATATTTTTCCAAATCGGAAAGGCAAGAAGCGTTGGGCGCAAAGTCGATGTAAGCTTCGTCCAACACAACGATTCCCGAGAAGTTCCGAAGTATTTTTTCCACTTCCGATTTATTCATCACATTTCCGGTTGGATTGTTGGGGGAACACAGGAAAATCATTTTCGTGTGATCATCCGTGCGGGCCAATACCCGGCCGGCATCCAACGAATAGTCTTCGTTGAGAAGCACCTTCCGGTATTCAACGTTGTTAACACCGGCACACACCTGGTACATGCCGTAAGTGGGATCGATGGCGACAACGTTGTCCACGGCTGGTTCGCAGAAAATGCGAATCACCAAATCGATCGGTTCGTCACTGCCATTTCCAAAAAATATCTTTTCAGGAGCCACCTGTTTCACTTCCGCTACTCTGAGTTTCAATTTCCATTGCAAAGGGTCGGGATAGCGGTTGTAAGGGTTGTTGAGCGGATTTTCGTTGGCATCCAAATAGACGGAAGCCTCGCCCTTGAATTCGTCACGGGCCGAAGAATACGCTTTCAATGCCCAAATGTTCGGGCGTACTAATTTCTCTAAATCCATAACGATCTCTATTTTGTTTCTTATTTTTCGTATGTTGACACCACAAATACGATCAACGGCTCATCACCGATGTTTATCAACGAATGATAATTGTTTTCGCCCTGAATGGCAGTCACGGCCCCCTTTTTAAGGGTAAATGTCCTGATTACTTGGTCTTGTCCAATGCGTTCGATGTATTTTCCTTCGCCATTCACAATCACATAAAGTTCCTGTTCCTTCCGGCTGAAATGTTCGTGAAATCCCGCCTGGTCGCCCTTGTTGAGCAAAACCATGTAAACGCCGATGCGGTTGTTGACCAAGTCCCCTTTTTCAAAAAGTGAAACCATGTACACCACTCCTGCCCCACCGTACATGGGGTCACGTTTCTCCACTTCGAAGTCGTAATCTGATTTTCTGTCTTTTCCAAAAATCGTAACAGACAAATCAAGATATTTTTTCAGGGCATCAATTACTTGCTTTTTATCGTCTTCCATTATATCAACTGTTTTTTCTTATTTCAAACTATCCAGACGCAAAGTCACCGCGTTTTTGTGTGCTGTCAACTGCTCGTTTTCGGCCATCACCTCAATGGTTTTTCCCAAATTAAAAATGCCTTCCTTCGAGATTTCCTGAAACGTGATTTTCTTGATAAAACTATCCAAATTGACACCGCTGTAGGCCGTGGCATAGCCATTCGTTGGCAAAGTGTGGTTGGTTCCCGAAGCATAGTCACCTGCGCTTTCGGGGGTATAATGCCCGAGAAAAACGGAACCTGCATTTATAATCTTATCCGTAAATTCTGCATAAGAGTCCATCTCAATAATCAGATGCTCGGGTGCATACAGGTTGGTGATTTCAAGCATTTCTTGTTTGTCTTTCACAAGAATCATCCTACTGTTTTCCAAGGCTTTCCCGGCAATGGAAGAACGTGAAAGAAGAGCAGTTTGGAGGATAAGTTCGGCTTCGACCTCCTCAATCAACTTTTCACTGGTTGTCACCAACACCACTTGGCTGTCGGCTCCATGCTCGGCTTGCGAAAGCAAATCTGCTGCGACGAAAGCGGCATTGGCAGTTTCGTCGGCTAGCACCTCCACCTCTGACGGACCAGCTGGCATGTCAATCGCCACATCGCGCAAGCTCACCAATTGTTTTGCCGCCATCACGTATTGATTGCCGGGGCCAAAAATCTTGTAACATTTGGGGACAGATTCCGTGCCATAAGCCATCGCACCAATTGCCTGAATTCCACCTAATTTGAAAATCCGGCTCACGCCCGACTCTTGTGCTGCGAAAAGAATGGCTGGATGAATTTTCCCCTCGCTGTTGGGTGGCGAGCAAAGAGTAATTTCTGCGCAACCAGCAATTTTGGCAGGGATAGCTAACATCAAGACCGTAGAAAAGAGCGGTGCACTTCCTCCCGGAATATACAAACCCACTTTTTCGATGGCCACCGCCTTTTGCCAGCAGACAACCCCTGCGGTCGTTTCAATTTTTTGCGATTGAAAACGTTGGCTACTGTGAAAGATCTCAATATTTTTCTTGGCTTCACCGATCGCCGTTTTGAGTTCGTCACTCACCAAAGAGGCTGCTTCCTCCATCTCGGCTGGCGAAACTTGCAAAGCCGCTAATTCCACCTTGTCGAATTTCTTTTCCAATTCCTTCAAGGCAATATCTCCGCCTGTCCGAATTTCGTTCAAAACAGAAGATACAGTGGCATGAAGCTGTGTGGTGTCAAACAGCGGACGTTTTAGAATGGCTTCCCATTCAGATCGGTCAGGGTAAATAAATTTTTGCATGAGACAAAATATGTTTTCAGAACGGAACACACGGAATTTCTAACATCCACAGAACAGACACATAAAACTTTGCGCCTTTCCGTCTTTGCGTTTCTTAATTGAATCTACAGAATCATCTTTTCAATTGGAATCACCAAAATGCCTTCCGCACCATTGGCTTTCAATTGTCCGATGATTTCCCAAAACTTAGCTTCAGGAATCACCGAGTGTACGGAACTCCATCCTTCTTTCGCCAACGGGAGCACAGACGGACTGTTCATTCCCGGAAGAAGCGAAAATATCTGAGGAAGTTTGTCATTGGGCGCATTGAGCAAGATGTATTTTTTGCCTTCCGCTGTCTGCACGGCCTCCATACGGAAAACCAACTCATTCAGGATCGTTTTTTTCTCTTCGGTGATTTTTTTGTCGGCAATCAGCAAGGCTTCCGATTGCATAATCACTTCCACTTCCTCCAGGCGGTTGCTCACCAAGGTGCTTCCCGAACTGACAATATCAAAAATGGCATCTGCCAAGCCAATGCTTGGGGCAATTTCTACAGATCCTGTGATGATGTGAATCTCGGAAGAGATGTTGTTTTTATCGAGGAAGGTGCGGAGCATGTGGGGATAAGAGGTGGCGATGGTTTTGCCGTTGAACCAACCAAGCCCGGTGTAATTTTCGTCTTTGGGGATGGCCAGTGAAAGGCGGCATTTACTGAATCCAAGACGTTTGACCACATCGGCAGACTCATTTTTCTCCACGTATTCGTTTTCACCCACGATTCCGACATCCGCCACTCCGGTTGCCACCGCTTGAGGAATATCATCGTCACGAAGGAACAACACTTCCACGGGAAAACCTTTGGCCTGAACCAGCAAAGTCCGTTTCACGTTGTTGAGCTTGATTCCTGTTTCGGTCAGGAGAGCCATTGTCTCCTCGTAAAGTCGTCCTTTGGACTGAATTGCAATGCGTAATGTCATTTTGTTATTTCTATTTGAGTTATTTTTTCTCTTCGTAAATTCGGAAAAACATGAATTTACAACTTTATCATTCACTAAATCACAAAAAAAGGCTCACCCCAATCGAGGTAAGCCTTTTCATATATCTGTCTTGCATTTGCACACAAACCATCTCCTACCCGCTATTGCTGTAAGTTGAAATGATGATGGTGAGCGAAATACTTCATACGTCTTTCTTATTTATTTGCAAATATACAAAAGAATCGATAACCGACAAGAAAAAAATGATATTTTCAAATAATTCCGGTCAAAAACGACAACTCTATTTTTGAGATTGGCCTTTTGAATCATTATCGAATCGGCCCATCATTGCACGCATAAACTTCATATCCACTTCCTGGAACTTGCGTACTTTGCGCATAGGGAGTACCCGTTTGAATTTTTGATAATATTCTTTTTCGAGCATAGCTTCTTTCACCCGGGTGTTTATCCAAGCGTCGATCACCTCTTCGTATTCGGCGTCCGAAACATTACTGTGATTACGAATAGCGCGGGCCTTTTCTCTAGCTTCTCGGTTAAGTTCAAACTTTTTTTGCATTAGTTCCTCACTTAAGGGTATGAACCTAGAAGCCTCTGTAGGTGTTAGATCCAACTCTTGCTTCAAAAAGGCAGCCCTTTTTTGCTTGAATTCCTCTTTTGAAAAACGTTTCTGGGCAACTATTGAAAGCGTTGAAAACAAGAAACAAATTAGGATCGCAATGTATTTTGTTGATTTCATAACTAAACATTGATTTTTTCTCAACTTGTGGTCACTAAAAAACGACCATAGACATTATCATTCCGCCAGACTACCTGTAGTAAGTTCTTTATTTACAGCATCATCCTGAAGATAAAGATAAAAATCGCGGTCTTCCGCGGACACGAAATTAACCCCATTCACCGAAGCCGGTTTTTCAATATCCATTTTTGGCGACAAAAGAATTGTGTCCTTCAATGTAAAAACGACACCAGACATCACAGCGGCTACAGCCACCCAAGGCAGCACATACTTCTTTATACTAAATTTAACTTTTCGCGGTTGCTTCTGAGGAAGTATTGCTATAACTTCCTCGTTGAACTTTTCAAAGAAGTTGTCCGGAACCACGAACGGATTTTTTCTAAAATCACCGTATTTATTCATTCTGTCACCCATAACCAATCTCCTTTCTTTCATTATGCACTTGTATAGACTATCCACCATCGAAAAGGTTTAATCGTTAATAGATAAAAAATCTTTTATTTTTTGTACGGCATGATGATACGAGGCTTTGAGTGCCCCCACGGAAGTACCCAACACTTCGGAAATTTCCTCATATTTCATTTCGTTGAAATACTTCATGTTAAACACAAGTCTTTGTTTTTCAGGCAAGATAAGCAATGCGTTCTGAAATTGTTTTTGCATTTCATCCCCGTCGAAATAGGAATCGCTTTCCATTTTGGAAAGTAGAAAAGTGTCGGTATCATCGATCGAAATATTCTGATGACTGCGCTGTTTGTTAAGAAAAGTAATACTTTCGTTGACCGCAATCTTGTATAACCAGGTGGAAAGCATTGATTCGCCCTTAAAGCTTTCAATATTGAGCCACGCCTTGATAAAAACATTTTGCAACACATCGTTTGCATCATCGTGTGCGAGCACCATTCTCCGAATCACCCAATACAGCTTTTCGCTATAGGCTTTTACAATCTCCGAAAAAGCATCTTTCTGGGTCTCAGAATTCTGCAATAAAAGCAAAACTCGACGTTCATCAATTCCTGGCATATTATTTTCTTTACTCCCCGATGCTTTCTTTTTTAGAATTAAAAGACAAATATAGAACTAATTTCATTGATGTTTCAATGCCAATCAAAAAAACTTCCTTATTCGGCATCTTCCTGAACTTCGGAGTTGCCATTTGTACTTTCAAACCAATCGGTAAATTCATCCACCTGCTTTTGATTGGCTTTCCACCAAGCGAGGGATTCGGGATAGGCTGCCGCACTGATATAACGACAAAAAGTGTTGAAATATCCTGAATCAAGAATATCCGTAAAGGTCGGCACAAAATAATCCCAAAACATTCCTCGGTTTTCTTCCTTTTGCACCAATTTCAATTCGGCAAGTATTGACTTTGTGGCCTCTTGAAAATAGATGTAACTATTGCCTTTGGTGTCAACAGGAATTGTATTTTTTACGGTTAAAAGTGTGTTCTTAATTTTAGCCAAATCCAAATTTTTCACTGGGGCTGGTTTTTCATCTGTTGAAACAAGTTTATTTTGAAGAATATCCATCATATCACCGAATACATCTTTTGAGCGTTCATCATCTGGGTCAAGAAGCAGAAACGAATCGAACGCAAGCAATGCCTCTATCCATCGATTTTGATCGCTAAGGGCATAGGCATATAAAAAGTAGGATTCCGAGTAGTTAACTTTTTCATCGATAGAATTTTCTAAATAAATGATGGCGTTCGCACTGTCGTGGTTCTTGAAATAACTCAAGCCTAGATTATAGTGCAGGAGGTAGTCGTCTCCACATTTTTTTAACGCATCTTTCAACAAGGTGATTGCATCTGAATATTTCTGAAGACCGGCTAAAGCCGAACCTTTCACATTGTAAGCATCCACCAGCAGTGGTTTATAATTTGAGTTGATTACTTTAGTACTGTATTTCAAAGCATTGGCAAAATCTCCCATTTCCAAATATGTTAATGACATCTCATACATCGCACGTTCGGATAATGGATTTATCGCCAAAGCCTTTTCGTATTGCTCAATAGCCCCTTTGTAATCTCCCTTATCGTGAAGATACACTCCTGCTCTAATAACAGTGTCAATATTCTCTTGCGCTTGCAATGGCAAAAAAGATAAGAGAAATAAAGTTATACAATAAATAAAATTTTTCATTTTTTCTCAACCGAATTAAGTAATTGGAATTGTCGCGAAATTGATGTGCTAATAGCAAAAGACTATTCTGTGCTTTTGCCTTGGTAATACGGCATATGTTTGTTCTATTACTAGAAATAAACCTAATTCCTTCTTTTATGAAACAAGGATAACAACCATTTAACACAGACTAAAATATGTGGAGGCAAAAATAAAATAAAAACGACTGAAGCTCTTATCGTTTTTGAAGTTTTAATGGTTCTTTATTGTTTATTAGAAAAATATGAGGCAACAAACAGTAATCTCCCACAAAGTAAATCAAATAGACGAATATAAAAGCATATTTGGCAAATTATTTATACATTTGCCCTAAATTTCATTGTAGAGAAACCAAAACAATAGATTAAAGATGCTTACACTCAAAGCTATAAACGAAGATGCCGAAGGCATTATTCGAAAATTGGCAAAAAAAAACTTTGACGGAAAAACAATTATCACCGACATCATCGCCACAGATGCAAAACGGCGTTCAACGCAGGCCAAATATGAGGCAAATCTTTCCGAATTGAACCTTCTTTCCAAATCAATTGGCCAATTGATGAAAGAAGGGAAAAAAGAAGAGGCGGAAAATGCCCGCAAATCGGTACACGATTTAAAAGAATCAAACAAAGTATTTGAAAATGAGCTTCGAGAGGCTGAAGAAAGCCTGCAAAATATCTTGTTGACAATTCCCAACACACCGCACGAGTCTGTTCCTGCAGGAAAGGCTGCCGAAGACAATGTTATTGAAAAAACAGGTGGAGTGATTCCTCAGCTTGGAAAAGCCGCGTTGCCTCATTGGGAACTTGCTAAAAAATATGACCTGATCGATTTTGAATTGGGTGTGAAGATCACCGGCGCCGGATTCCCGGTTTACAAAGGAAAAGGTGCAAGGCTGCAACGGTCGTTGATTAACTTTTTCTTGGACAAAGCTCGTGACGCCGGGTATCTTGAAATACAACCTCCTTATGTGGTGAATGCCGCTTCAGGCTATGGAACGGGGCAATTACCAGACAAAGAAGGACAAATGTATCACGCTCAATTGGATGATTTGTATTTGATACCCACGGCAGAAGTACCCGTCACAAATATTTACCGTGATGTGATTCTCGATGAAAAAGAACTGCCAGTGAAAAACGCAGCATATTCCGCATGCTTCAGACGTGAAGCCGGTTCTTACGGAAAAGATGTCCGCGGGCTGAATCGCCTCCATCAATTTGACAAGGTGGAAATTGTCAGGATCGACACGCCGGAACATTCCTACCAGTCTCTTCTGGAAATGGTGGATTATGTTCAATCTTTGGTGGACTCACTGGAGCTGCCCTGGAGAATTCTCCGCCTTTGTGGTGGGGACATGAGTTTCACTTCTGCATTGACGTTCGATTTCGAGGTTTTTTCAGCCGCACAAGAGCGTTGGCTGGAGGTGAGTTCGGTTTCAAATTTCGAAAGCTATCAGTCTAACCGTTTGAAATGCCGTTACCGCGATGAAAACAAGAAAACCCAATTGGTTCACACTCTCAATGGCAGTGCTTTGGCTCTGCCACGCATCATGGCTTCTCTGCTCGAAAACAATCAGACGCCTGAAGGAATCCGCATACCAGCTGCACTGACACCTTACACCGGTTTTGATCTGATTTCATAAACAAAGAGATAAACTTATTGAATATTTGGATTTTATTAAGACAATTGCTAATTGACAAAATCAGATTATTACTATATTTGCCAAAAGAAAAACTAAAAACAAATTTTATGAATAAGATTTATGGATTTGGATTAGCACTTCTTCTGGTTGCAGGATTTAGTTCTTGCAAACCTAAACAAAGTGCATATAAATCAGTCTATGAGGCTGCTAAAGAAAGAGAATTACAAGAAAATTCTGCTTCTACTGTAACAAAACCGACACCTGTTGTAAGCAATAACTCCGAAGGAACTGTTCGTCGCGAAAAAATTACGCCTGTAAATGAAGCCGATGCTTCCAATTTAAAAGCATATAGTGTGGTAGTTGCTTCTTTGAGTGTTAAGCCGAATGCTGAAGCTTTAAAAGACAGATTACAGAAAGAAGGATACAATGTGATACTTGCCCAGAACGAACAAGGTTTGTATCGTGTGATAGTTGCAAGCTACGATGACAAAGCCAGTGCACAAGGCAAACGAAGCGAGATTGTACAAAAATACAGCTCGGTGGGCGACACAGCCACCCTCAGAAAAACCTATGGAATCCCGTTTGACGACCTTTGGATTTTGCAAAGGTTGTATTAATCCGAAATAGGGTGAAAACAATAGATCATAAAAATCGGGGCTATCTTTGTAAGACAGCCCCGATTTTTATGCACAGGCAACACAAAGTCACAGCCCACCTACTTTTCCCCAATCACTCAATCCGTCACCCACACAGGTCGCCAACCTTTGTTTTCGATGAAAGGCTGGGTATATAACTATTCAAATAAGCGATTTATACACCTATTATTTAGCTACATCTAAAAGAAAACCAATGAATTTGGGAGGTGAGAAATGGACTTTATTCCGCATACGTACTGTCAAAGGAAACCATGGAAGGACGAGTGGATGTAGATTGGTTTAGAATAGTGAGACACAAAAAAGCTTTGCCACAAACCGCATACGGCTTCGATGGAAAACAGCAGGCAAACTCCAAAAACGTTCACCCTGAATTATAAAATTCAAAAGAGGGATTTCCTCCATCTACCGAAACCCCTCTTTTCATCTATCAAAAAATCAAACAGTACAAATCATATAGGCTAAGTTGTCTTTTTCTTCTTTTTGTCTTTTTCCATTATCATTTCCAAACACACTTTCGGAGCTAATTCTCCAAAACGGTCGCCCAATGTAAGCATTTTGAGCATAGACCAGAATTCCACTGACGAAGCTATGCCTAACTCCTGAGCCTGAATCTTGAGATCGTCCAATGTGGAAGTCGGAAAAAAGCGGTCGTAAACGACAATCGTATTGGAGCTTAATTCTTTGACAAAATTGAGTTTTACGGCAGGCCACATATAATACATGATGTTGTGCCGCATCTTTTCCTCATCGCTGCAACAAAGTAGAATATTTACTTCCTTGCCAATCCATTCAATGGATGACTTTTTGTCGTAAGAAACTTTGAAGTAACGGTTCAGGTACTCTTCGGTGAATGAATCGGCAGCTTCGAGAATCGATTTTTCGCCATCTTCGTCAACAGCAGCAGAAAGAATAGCCATTTTGGAGTCGGACAGATATAAAAAGTGCTTGTCTTTTGGATTTCTCCCAAAAATGTAACCACTCCAATATTTACCAAAACCATATCCGTTAGCCACTAAAATCTGGGTCATCTCGTACATACGTGCTTCCATAATCCTTTGAGTTTTTATATTATCAATTAATCCAAATACTTTCTCCAAAAAAACATGGGCGGTTCCGTATCCGCAAATCCCACACTTTTATACAATTCCTGAGCAACCACATTGTCATGCCTCACTTCGAGCGTGACACGGCTGCATGAGCGTTCGCTGGCGATGCTTTCTATCTTTTCAATCATTTTTCGGCCAATACCACGGCCTCTAAAATCGGGGGAAACAAACACATCGTGAATGTTTATCATGGGCTTGGCGGTAAATGTTGAAAAGTTTTCGAAGCCCACGAGCAGCCCGGCATAAACACCACCCACTTTGGCGAGCAAAACAACCGATTTTGGATGTTCATTCAATCCATTCACGAGCCGCAATTGATACAAAGGCTTCAAAACATGCTCGATTCCATATTCTTCCTCGATATATTCATTCACAAACAACGCCACCGCTTTCAGATCATCAGGATCGCTATAATTACAAAAATCTACTTCTATGCTACTGCTACTCATTCGACAAATGTTTGTATTGTGAAATATTCAAGTCGTAAACCTTAATTCTCAATCCCATAATCCGCTCCGTTACGCCCAATTGCTGGGCCGCTTTTGACATGTTTCCCTTGGTCGCAATCAAGGTGTCGATGATGATCTGTTTTTCCACCTTGCCCAGCACATTGCGAAGCGTACCCCTACCCACAGTGTCGGAAGAAACCCCGGTCTGCAATGTGGGCGGCAGATTGTATGAATGAATCACATTGTCGGTGCTAATAATCATCGCCCGTTCAATCACATTCTCCAATTCGCGGATGTTGCCTGGCCAAGAATACATCATCAGCATGTCCAAAGCACTGCTTGTGACCCTCTTGATATTTGTACCATTTCTTTTGTTCAGTTTTTGGATGAAATGGTCTATCAAAATCGGAATGTCCGCCCTTCTTTCGCGAAGCGAAGGAACAAAAATGGGAAATACATTGATCCGGTAATAGAAGTCTTCCCTAAATTCGTTTTTCTGAATCATATCCTCCAGATTACGGTTGGTTGCGGTAATGATACGGACATCCACATTGATAGTCTTCGTCCCTCCTACCCTTTCCAACTGACGTTGTTGCAAAACGCGCAGCAACTTCACCTGAATGGACTGGGGAACATCGCCGATCTCGTCCAAAAAGATGGTACCTCCATTTGCCATTTCAAATCTTCCCGGATGGGATGAACTTGCACCAGTGAAAGCTCCTTTTTCATGGCCGAACAACTCGCTTTCGATCAATGTTTCCGGCAAAGCCGAACAGTTGACCTTGATGAAGGGTTTGTTGGCTCTCGAACTGGCGTTGTGTATTGCTTCGGCAATCAATTCTTTTCCGACGCCACTTTCCCCGCGAATCATCACGGAACTATTTGTAGGTGCCACTTTATCAATTAAGCCGTATAAATCGTGCATCAAAGAGGAATTCCCTATAATATTATCGGGTTTAAACGATTTCTCGCCTTTTAGCCTTGAATTTTCTTTTCGTAATTCGGCCAACTCTTCTATTTGTTTTCTCCTAATGGAAACATTTTTTCCGATTAACATTCCTACGATATTCAGGAACTTGACCTCAGGAGAAAAATCAGCAATATCCTGATGAATTTTATGGATGCTTAGTGTACCTGCGATTTCGTTCTTGATAATTATCGGCACACATAGAAATGCCATAATCTGATTTTCTTCAAGCTTCAAGCCCGTTTTGTTCAAGAACTTGTCACTCTTAGAAACATCCGGAATCACGATCGGTTTTTCAGTCCTGACCACTTCGCCGACAATACCCTCCCCGATCTTGTAAACCCCTCTCCGTTTTTCTTCTGAGGTCAACCCATACGCAGAACTAATCAATATCTGTTCATTGTTTCTGTCCACAATAGTAATCATACTATATTGTCCATTGAGAAACTGACACAACTCACTCAACAGCAACTCTAAATCTTTATAAATGTCATCGCTGTGGGCTATGATATTGCTTATTTTGACCAAGAAAGCAAGATCTGTGTCCGCATAGCAAGCCCTTTTTACTTTTGTACAAAACATCCGCATTTTTTTTACCTATTTACATTCACCACCATGCCCAAAATGCAAAGGTAACAATGATTATTTCAAAACGAAATATTTTCAGGATATTCGTGATTAAAATAATATCAAAAAACAGAAGTATCTAACCATTTAGACGCCTAAAAACCAGCACAAACAACACTTTGATAAGCCTTCACTATTTCACTTGGAACAACGCATCGTTTGTTCTCCTGCGCTATAGCCTTAATTTGAGTCAAAAGAACGTTTAATTGAGATTCGCTTATTTTCAAATTTCTCTCCTGAAGAAAATTCTTGACAGAAGCTTTACCTGAATGTTTTCCAAAAACGTTGGACGAGCTCTCCCTTCCAACCAGTTTTCCATCAAATGCTTGAAACGAAACAGGATCTTTTATAGTACACCTTGCATGAACTCCTGATTCATGGCTGAATACCAAATTGCCTGTAATAGGCTTGCTGTCATGGATGGGCCTACGGGAAATAGATGCGACATAGTTGCACAAAGAAAATAGCCCCGTCGTTTCGTATTTATTGACCTTTACAACTTGGGAAAGGGCCATCACGACTTCCTCCAAAGCTGCATTTCCAGCCCGCTCTCCAAGGCCATTCACCGTCACACTCAAGTCGGTGGCTCCGCATTGCCAAGCAGTCAGAGCATTGGCCGTTGCCATACCCAAGTCGTTGTGACCATGAAAGTCAATGGGTAAATTCGGATATATCCGTCTGATCTGCTCGAACAAACCCATTAATGAAAGAGGCGTGAACAAACCCACGGTATCTGCCAAGCGGATGCGACTTACATTCAGATTGTCAGCCATATCGATAAAACGGAACAATTGCTCCAAATCGCATCGGCTTGCATCTTGCGCACCAACACTCACGTATTGAAAATATTTCCTCGCATAGTTCACAATGTGAGACAACCTTTGCTCCACCCATGCCCAATCCTTCCCCATGGCTTCCAGTTGCCTGAATGAAACGGGGAATGCAATATGTATGGCCTCCGCTCCTGTTAAGGCTCCTTTATCAATATCTTCTTCCAATGCCCTACTCCAGACGCATATCCTTGAATTCAGACGGAGCTTAACAATATTCCTGATTGTCTCGCAAACATCTTCACCCATGGCTGGCGTACCCACCTCTATCTCATCGACGCCTACACTGTCGAGCATACGAGCCAATGCAATTTTCTCCTTCTTGGTGAAGGCTACACCAGGAGATTGCTCTCCATCCCGAAGGGTGGAATCAATTAAGCGTGGTGGTTGAATTGAAAAGGTATTCATCTGGTAATATGTCAATTAATTAATATGCCAATATTAGTCATTGGCATATTAGCAGAAAGTTCATTCATCAAGCAATCAGGTAGTCTTCCACAGGCTTACCGTCTTCGAGTGCATCCAAAATTTCATCAATTTTATCTTTGTCAACGCCGCCATACCAATAGTTGTTGGGCTGAATGACCATCACAGGGCCTTGGCTGCATACGCTAAGGCAAGCAGTTGTGGTGACTACCACATCTAAACCACGATCGCTACACTCCTCGGAAATGTATTGAACAAAAGAACTTGCTCCTTGCTTGTTGCAAAAACCTTGTGCATCGCCAGCCACACGATAAGAATTACACACAAGAATCATAAAATCAGGCTTTTTCATTTCTATAAGTTTTAAGTAAGTAAATATGCTAAATTGTCAATATGCCAATGTGATAATATGCCAATTTAAAAATCTGGCATGGGACGTGGAGAATTCAAAGTGCATTGTCCACTTGGTTACCTGCCCACATGGCCACTTGATCACGTTTTTTCATCCGCAACCATTTCCCGCACCGCGGCAAGAATCCCCACATTTGGTAAATTCACTTTTGCAGAGTGTTTTCAGAGGGATATTCAGATACACGGCATCCAAGCCGGCATCAATCAGCCCACTCATCTGAATGACCCTCACGCCATTGTCCTGGAGCACTTTCATCGGAGTTTCCCCCACCCCGCTCACCAAAATGGCCTGGCAATCCACCAAGGTTTTATTGGCCATGTCTTTCCAACGGCCCATTCCACCACCTTCGGGCGGCGTGTTGCGCATTTCTACAAAGTGGTACCCATTGCGCGATTGCTCAAAGACATAGATGCGTTTGGCTTCACCCAAGTGCATGTTCACCAACAATCCTTCATTGCTGGCAACGGCCACACGCTGGCGTCCTTCGGTTCGGTTGACCACCAAAGATGAGAATTGACCAATCATATCCATGGCTTCTTTGTTGTCGTGTCCAAGCAACCCGGCAGCATCGGCCCGGCAGCGCGAGCAATGCGCCATAGGCTTAATATGCTTTGAAATTTTTTCCTTAATATCTTTCATCAAAGCCTTCGAAGGCTCTTCCAATACCTCAAACAAGGTGTTTTCGGTGGGGTACATCGGGATGCAATTCATCGTGTCAGCTCCCAATTCAGCCACTTTTTTGGCCAAATCTTCAATTTCGTGGTCATTCACACCCACACAAACCACGGTGTTGATCTTGACCACAATCCCTTTAGCTTTGAGTTTTTCGATGCATTTCAACTGTTGCTCGAGGATCACTTTTCCACCTTCCACTCCACGGTAAACCCGGCGTTTGTACCTCACCCAGCTATATATTTTCCCCAAAGTTTCGGGATTCAGCGAGTTGATCGTGATCGTAACGTGTGAAACACCGATTTCGGCAATCTCATCGATATATGGTTCCAAATCCAATCCATTGGAAGACAAGCAGAAAATCAGGTCGGGAAATTCCTGTTGCGCTAGGCGCATGGTGTTGAGAGTTTCTTCCGGATTAGCAAACGGATCGCCTGGCCCGGCAATACCCGCCACAGCCATATTCGGGATTTTTTCGGTCAGAGCCTTCATGTAGTGGACGGCCTGCATCGGCGACAATATCGTGCTGGTGACTCCTGGCCTACTTTCGTTGCAACAATCGTATTTTCTATTGCAATAGTTGCATTGGATGTTGCACTTGGGAGCTACGGGCAAGTGAACCCGGGCATATTTGTGCTTTGCTTCAACATTGAAACACGGATGTTGCGATAGATCTCTCATAATAATTTCTTTTTAATATGCTAATTTTGCAATATGCCAATGTGATAATTTGAATTTTGCAATAATAAAATCTTACAGTATGCTATTTCTCTTATTTGCACATTGGCATACTAATTAGCATATTGATTTTACATGTATTTATACCCGACAGGAGATTTCCGCTGCCTGTCTTCCAAAATTGTATTGACTATTTGTTCGAACAAGACGGTTGCCCCTTCATAACCGAGCGTTCTGGCGTGTTGCGCTCCAATCCGGTCATGCACGGGAAATCCAACACGAACAATCGGAATGTCGAACTTGCGGGCAAGGTAGTAGCCTTTGCTGTTGCCCACCAAAAGATCCACATTCAAATCCTTCATCTGTTCTTCTATACGGTCGAAGCTCATTCCTTGACCTACCAGCATCGTGTCGTCATACAAGTCGCCAAGCACACTTTCCAATGTTTCACGCAACTTGCCGCTTTCACCTCCTGTGGCACAAAGGACGGGTTTGATTCCTATTTCAGATAAAAAGGCAGCAAGTCCCACAACCAAATCCTCTTCGCCATACACAACGGCTCTTTTTCCCGAAACATACTTGTGCCCATCAATGTACAAATCGACCAGACGGCCACGTTGCTTTTCGTACTTCTCAGGAACAGGATTGCCTGAAATGATGGAAAGCAATTCGAAAAACTTGTCGCTCTCGTTGATTCCCATTGGCAAGCTTAATTTACGGTTGGTCACATCGAAAGCTTGTTCCAGATATTCGCCGGCAGACTGGAATTGGTTGTTGTCTCTACTTTTTCCATTCTTACCTCGATTCAGGATGTATCCAAATTCGATGGAAACTGCGGCAGAGCCACTTCTACGGATGGCATCCAAGGTGGTTCCTCCTTGAGAAATCCGTTGATAAGTCTCCCAGGAAGTACCGTCAAGCGTGTCTGAATAATCGGGAAAAATGGTTGCCTCGGTGCCAAAATCCGCCATAATTTCTTTCAGGTGGCGAATATCTTCGGGAGAAATAAAGTTGGAGAACAGATTGATGTGCTTTCCTACTGGTCCATCGGCACGGGCCAATGCCTTCACGGTGGCATGCACTGCCTGATGAAAGCCTTCGTAGTGTGTGGCTTGGTAGCTTGGGGTGGACGCAAAAATCATTTCCGGGACATGGGGGTCTCCGGCATGAATGGATTTGTATTCGTTGATCAGTCTCTGGACGTCTTCCCCGATCGTTTCGCTAAGGCATGTGCTGGCTATCGCAATCACTGCGGGATGATACTGCTGGATGATGTTGTCGATGCCTTCGTTGAAGTTTTTATTTCCTCCAAAAATAGTAGTTTCTTCGCTGAAGTTGGACGAAGCAATGTCCATCGGTTCACGAAAGTGGCTAATGAGATAGCGCCGGATGTAGGTTGCACAGCCTTGAGAACCATGCAACATCGGCAACACGCCTTCAATGCCCTTGAATGCCACGCAAGCGCCGAGAGGCATACATTGCTTGCAAGCATTGCAGGATGAGGAGAAACTTTCTCCCGAGGGCAAATCTTTGTTTTTAGTTGATTCTACAAGACTCATAGTTGATCGTTTTAAATTTGGAAATTAGGAAATCGGCAAGCGAAAGTTTCATTTATTCACTTTCGAATTCTCAAGCTTGCTAATCCTTATCTTCGTTTAGTGAATCGCCACACCGGACTCATCACCGTGTCATAGACTTCTTTTGCGAAATTGAGCATTCCTTCATAACCGGCCAATGCCAGTTTCCGCTCGTGGTTGTGGTCGCAAAATCCAATTCCCAGTTTATAGGCGATGGGTCTTTCCTTGACCCCACCGATAAACAAATCTGCTCCGGTCAGTTTTACAAATTCGGACAATTCCACCGGGTTGGAATCATCTACTAAAATACATCCGTCATCACAAATAGCTTGCAGCAATCGGTAATCCTCGGTGTTTCCTGTTTGGGTACCGGCAATCACGGTTTTCATGCCGATCAATCGCAATGCTTTTACCAAGGAGATAGCCTTGAAGGCTCCTCCCACATAAATCGCTGCTTTTTTGCCTTGCAATGCACGCTTGTATGGTTCGAGAGCAGGAATCAACCGCATCAATTCGTCTGTCACCAGACTGCGGGCACTTTCCGTCATCTCCTCGTTCTTGAAAAAACTTGCCACTTCGTAAAGCGCATCCGACATGTCTTCGATGCCGAAATAGGAGACCTTGATAAAAGGGATTCCAAATTTTTCTTTCATCAATTTAGCCAGATGCATCATGGAACCCGAACATTGAACGACATTCAATTTGGCGCGGTGGGCATTCTGAACATCATTGACACGTCCATCTCCCGTGATGGATGCCAGAATTTGGACTCCCATCCGTTTGTAGTATTCGGTCAAGATCCACAGTTCGCCTGCCAAATTAAAATCGCCTAGAATATTGATGCTAAAAGGAGATACCTCTTTACTCTCATCTGTTCCCACAAGTGAAAACATGGCCTCACAAGCAATCTTGTAACCATCTTTTTTCGTTCCCTGAAACCCTTCGGCCATCACGGCGATCACAGGGATACCTTTTTCCTTCGTCACTCGCTTGCAAACCGATTCCACATCATCGCCAATCACTCCCACAATGCAAGTAGAATAGACAAATGCTGCTTTGGGTTGATGCTTATCGATCAGCTCGTGAAGTGCGGCATACAATTGTTTTTCGCCGCCAAAGATGACGTGTTTTTCACGCAAGTCAGTCGAAAAGCTGCTGCGGTGAAGTTCTGGCCCGGAAGACATCGATCCCCGGATATCCCAAGTATAAGAAGCGCATCCAATAGGTCCGTGAACCAAATGAAGTGCATCAGCAATGGGATAAAGAACAACGCGTGAACCGCAAAATACGCAAGCTCTTTGACTGACAGAACCGGCAGCACTACGTTTTCCGCCGACCAAGTCTTTGGAATCCTTGCCTTTGGTGACAATCTGGTTTTCCCGTTCTTTTAAAAAGCTTGCCATAATACCTAAATTAAAATGGATAAAAGTTCAATGTGCCAATTAAGCAATATGCCAATAAAGAGAGTATAGCAGTTATCAAATACTACATTATCACATTAATTAAATTAGCGAATCTGCAAATTCGCAAATTCGCTAATTTGCTTATTACATTTGGAATTCCACTTTTTCTTCGGGACAAGTACGATCAATGTGGTCCAAAATGGCTGTCAAGATCTTTATAGCCAAATTGGTAGCTCCCACGTAGCCAGTAGTAGGGAAGAAATTGTTTCCTGCACGATCCACAACCGGAAATCCAAGACGGATAAATGGAATGTCCTCATCGCGGGCAATGTATTTGCCATAGGTGTTGCCAATCAGCATGTCCACTCCTTCTTGCTTGATCCATTGGTGCAATTGGAAAGTGTCGGCACATTCACCGCTTTTGAATTTGGCTTCAGGCACTTTGTCTTTCAACAAGTCCTTCATTGCTTCATCAAAATGCTTGCCAGGTGTTCCTGTCACTATGTAAACAGGTTTCATATCCAATGTCAACAAAAATTCAGTCAACGGGATCAATGTATCAGGGTCTCCGAACAAAGCCACCCTTTTTCCCCAAAAATATTTGGAATTGTCAGCAATCAAGTCGATCAGCTTTCCACGTTCTTCAGTCAAAGCATCCGGAACAGGCAAATTGGCATGACGGCTAAGAGCTGTGATATAACGGTCGGTAGCTTTTAGCCCGATCGGAATCTCAAGCACTTCAAATTTCACCTTGCACTTGTTTTCAAGTTTCACACAAGCATCTTCCGTGCAATACGGGCCAAGGCCTATCGTGAATTTGCTGTCGCCTGTAGCAATCATATCAGGAATCGTTGTCCCGCCATCAGGATACATCTTGAATGTTCCCGTAAGTGGAGCATCAAACACCCCTGTCATATCCGGAAACATGATAGTGCGGGCTTCCATCACGGAAGCAATGCGTTTGATTTCACGCATATCCGAAGGCTCCATCCATCCGGCAACGAGGTTTACCACGTTTTTCTTTTTGGGAGTAGCCGTTGAAAAACTCTTTACAAATGAAGTCACCTGGTTAGCATAACCCGTAACATGTGTCCCCACATAGCTCGGCGTGTTGCAATAGATCACCCTCTTTCCTTCTGGAATCTTACCCTCTTCGTTCGCCTTTGAGATGATCTGGGTCATGTCATCGCCGATAGTTTCGGACAAGCAAGTGGTGTGCACGGCAACCACATCGGGATTATAAACAGAGAAGATTGTATCAATGGCACTTACCAAATTGGAAGAGCCTCCAAACACGGATGAACCTTCCGAAAAAGAACTGGTAGAAGCCATTACTGGTTCTTTGAAGTGGCGGGTAAGCGCACTTCTGTGATAGGAGCAGCAACCTTGAGAGCCGTGGCTGTGAGGAAGGCATCCGTGCAAACCCAAAGCCGCATACATGGCACCAACCGGTTGGCAGGTCTTTGCCGGGTTGATGGTCAACGCTTTGCGTTCGATTTCTTTAGCTGTCGTATGTCTTAATAGCATGATTTCTAAGTTTTAATTGTTGATCACTATAGCTTAACAAGCAAATTCTGCCTCGATGTAAGCTTCACTTTCCCAAGGTGCTTTCAATTCTTTCCAAACTGAAGCTCCAACCATTTGCTCAATATCCTTGTAGAAATTGATAGCTCCTTTGAATCCCGCATAAGGACCGCCCACATCGTAATTGTGCAACTGCTTCAATGGCACACCCATTTTTTGCACGCAGAATTTTTCTTTGATACCTGCACAGAACACATCAGGCCTGAATTTCTCGATCAATTTGTCCATTTCGTAATGGCTCATGTCGTCAATGACCAATGCGCCTTTTTCCATTTGGTTCATGATCCCCTTGTATTCGGTGAATTCCATGTCTTTGCTGAGTTCCGCAAGTTCCTCTTCCGTTTTGCGGGGATTGTAGCGGGTTGGATCAGCAGTCACAGTCAATTCTTCAATACTACGGCTATCCGCATCAATCTGGATGGTTGGGATTACGCTTCGTCCTTCATAGTCATCCCGGTGGCCGAATTCGTATCCTGCGGCTATGGTGGTCATGCCTAATTCTTCAAACAAATCTTGATAGTGGTGGGCGCGCGAACCGCCGACAAACAGCATGGACAATTTTCCTTTTGTTTTTGGATAAATCTTTTCGCGAACCGCTTCCACCTCTGCCATTTCTTCGGCAATCACGGCTTCCACTTTGTCTATCAATTCTTGTTCTCCAAAGTATTTGGCTATTTTGCGCAACATTTTGGCAGTGGAGTTGGCGCCGATTGGTTGCACCTTGATCCAAGGAATACCAAATGCTGTTTCCATCATCTCGGCCACGTAGTTGATCGAACGGTGGCACATCACCATGTTGAGGTCGGCTGTGTGGGCATTTTCAAATTGGTTCACTGTGGTGTTGCCACTGAATGTAGCAATCAAGTGAATGCCGCATTTGTCAAAAATACGTTCCAGTTCGAAAGCATCTCCGCCGATATTGTATTCACCCAAGAGGTTTACCCTGTATTTGGCACTTCCCCTGATTTCATCATCCCGGCCAATCAGGTGTTTGAACAAACCGTTGTTCGCAATGTGGTGGCCTGCAGATTGGGAAACACCGCGGTATCCTTCGCAAGAGAATCCGAAAATATTGATCCCGTTTCCTATTTCTTCTTTCATGTGGCGCGACACACGGTGCACGTCATCCCCGATCAAACCAACAGGGCATGTAGAGAAAACGGCGATCGCTTTGGGATGGAACAATTCATATGCCTCGCGGATGGCTTGGCTCAACTTTTCTTCTCCACCAAACACAATGTTCTTGTCTTGCATATCCGTAGAGAAAGCATACGGTATAAAGTTCTCGTCCAATTCCGTTTCCGGTTTTGTTTGGTTTCGGCGTGTCAGCCAAGCATAAAAGCTACAACCGATTGGGCCATGCACAATGTTCACGATGTCACGGGTTGGGCCAAGCACCACACCTTTACATCCGGCATAAGTACATCCGCGTTGCGTGATGATGCCTGGGATGGTACGCACATTGGCTTGGATCACCGGTGGAGTTTCATCGTCGCTCACCACAATGGATTTTGCTCTTTTACGACCCACCTTTTTAGGATATTTCGCAACTACCTCGTCCCGAAATTCATGGAGAGATTGAAGCAATTTCTCCGTATCCTTTGTTTTATCATTCTCGTTTACCATAATTAATCTCCTTTCCTAATACCTTTTGTTTGTTGTTGATTTGCAGATCAGCAGATTCGCAAATCTGCTGATTTGCAAGTTCATTTTAGTCCAAAGTTGCATCCCCTGAAGCGCCCGTATGAACGCTGTATGATTCAAATGTGCTTGTCACAAATATTTTCCCGTCACCGCTTTTTCCGGTCTGATTGGCTTTGATGATCGTTTCCACTGCCAGATCTTTTTTGTCGTCAGTAACCACAAGCGTTATCATGCGTTTCGATTTCAACCTGGGAGTTTCGGGAACAAAAGTCAGTGCATCATCCAAAGCATCTTTGTTTGAGTTGGTTTCCTGAAACGCTTTTATCTTTTCCAAATCTCCATGTCCTTGGCCTCTGCCAAGAACGGGTACCGCTGTGAAAGAAGGAAGACCCGCATCTGCCAATGCTTGCTTGGTCTCGGTCATTTTTGCGATACGAATGATTGCCAGAATTAATTTCATACGATTTACTTTTTCGTTAGTGTTACTCTTTGCGTCCGCTTGAGATGGTGTAAGTTTCCTCCACGGGGGTGATAAATATTTTCCCGTCTCCGGCTTGCCCCTTGTCCCCTGAGCGGGCTGATGCAATAATTGTTTCCACTACGAAATCTTTATCTTTATCATCCACGGCAATAATCAACAAGTCTTTTGGCAATTCATCGTAAGTGACGTTACCCACTTTCAAACCGCGTTGTTTTCCACGGCCAAATACAGACAATTTAGTTACGGCTGGGAAACCTGCGTTAAACAAGTCTTTCATGACTACGGGTGATTTTTCAGGTCGCACAATGGCTCTAATTAGCAGCATAAATTTTTTCCTCCAATTTTAAATTTCTAAAATATTGATAGTTTTTTCGAGCGAACAAATTAATTCAAGATACCAAAGCCTACCAACAATTCTTCCAACTCCTGCATTTCCAAAGGTGTCGGAATAACGTGCATCTTGTTGTCGTTGATTTTTTGAGCCAAAGCGCGGTATTCATTTGCTTGAGGATGCTCAGGAGCATAGTCGATCACTGTCATGCGGTTGATTTCAGCATGTTGAACCATGTTGTCGCGAGGAACAAAGTGGATCATTTGGGTTCCCAATTTGCGTGCAAATTCTTCAATCATGTTGGCTTCGTTGTCCACCTTACGAGAGTTACAGATAAGTCCTCCCAAACGAACATCACCTACTTTACCAAATTTGGAAATAGATTTACAGATGTTGTTAGCAGCATACATTGCCATCATTTCTCCAGAGCATACGATATACACTTCCTGGGCTTTTCCATCACGGATTGGCATCGCAAATCCACCACAAACAACGTCTCCCAACACATCGTAGAAAACATAGTCAAGATGTTTGTCTTCATCATAAGCACCCAATTGTTCCAGCAAGTTGATAGAAGTGATGATACCACGACCTGCACAACCAACTCCTGGTTCCGGACCACCCGATTCAACGCAACTTGTGTTTTTGAAGCCTGTTTTCATCACGTCATCCAGTTCCACATCTTCACCTTCATCGCGAAGTGTATCCAACACTGTCTTTTGAGCCAAACCGTGCAACAACAAACGGGTTGAGTCTGCTTTTGGATCACAACCAACAACCATTACTTTTTTCCCCATTTCAGCCAAACCGGCTACTGTGTTCTGTGTGGTTGTTGATTTACCAATACCACCCTTACCATAAATTGCAATCTTTCTCATGACCTTTTTTATTTTTTAGTTAGACCTAAATTGATTTTGAATAATCTTCTTATGCCAAACAATATTCAAAGGACATACCACAAATGCGGTATATGAAGAAAAAATATCATAAATAGCTAATAATCAAGCAATATAAAAAAGAATACATTATATAATAAAAAGATAACGTATTCACAAAGAATTCATTTTTGTATAAAAAAAGGAAGGATTCTACATTTTTGTAGAATAAGATAAAAATAAAAACAAAACCCATAAACATAAAACAAAATGAGCTAAAAAATACATTTATAAACGACATAATTAAACGCAAATGACAAATAAACGATCAAATAGATAGAAAATCATAGCAAGCCTAAAAACAACGACAACAACATATAAATAACTCATTACCAAAAATATAAAAGCATAAAAATAAAATAGAGAATAAATACGTGGACCTGTACAAAAAAAAGAGTGACAATCTTGCGGTTGTCACTCTGAATCTCGCGGAAATCCGCAGATTTGCTTATCTTTTAGGCAATGCGTAACCGTATTTCAGCCAAATCTTAGCAGCCTTTTTGCCCACAACATATGCCATAAAATCTTTGGCTTGAGCATTACCAGCAGCAGGCTTCAGCAGCACATGGGCTTGCTCGATAAGCGGGCAATCCTTCACAGGCAAAGGATAGACCTTCCCTTTGCCCGCCATGTCAGGAGCCATGGCCAAAGAATATGCAATAAAACCTACTTCGGCATTTCCAGTGAAAGCAAATTGAGCAGCTTGGCTGATATTTTCACCCCACACGATTTTTGAGGCTATTTTGTCATACAAGCCTTTGTTTTTAAGCAAAGCAACCGAATTTTCCCCATAAGGAGCTTTTTTAGGATCGGCGATAGAAATTTTCTTCACTGCTGGACTCAACAGAAGCTTCAACCCTTTCGTCACATCCAACGTGGTGCTAAACATGGCCACTCTTCCATAAACGTAAGTGCTTACTGGGCTGGCAGCAAAACCTGCTTTTTCCACTTTTTTCGGAAAATCCACATCGGCGGCCATGAACACATCAAATGGAGCTCCGTTGATGATTTGCGTGGTGAGAGTTCCCGAGGAGCCGAAAGTGAGTTCAAGGGTAGTTCCCGGATGTTCCTTTTCATATTGTTTCTTGATTTCCTCCAACACAAAGCGGAGGTTGGCAGCAGCAGCAACCCTCACAGTCGCAGCAGAAACAGAAAGCACGCAAGCGGCTGTCAATAAAAGAAATAAAACTATTTTTTTCATACTGATCATTTTTTAATTGTATTATAAAAACTTCGGTTTGAATGTCAACATAATATATGCCCAATCGGTTTTTACCGTACCGGAAACGCCTTTTATCGTCTTTGTCAAGTCTGTCGTGAAATATTTACTCCATCCACCTTGCAGGCTGAAATCGGGAGACACAAGATAATTTGCCGTAATGTCAACTTCTGATCCTAGACCCTTCCGCTTATTATCCGCCGAATATTCTTGGGCCAATGAAAAAGAGTGGAATGTAGCGTCAATATTGAATTTCTTGCTCGGGATATATGTCAAACCTCCGTAAACATCAACCAAGCCACGTGTTGGCAACGATGTCCAGTATTCTATCGAACCATTGAACGAATGGCTCACCCCATATAGCTTATTGAATGTTTTACTCTTTTGTGAATCAATATCATATTTCGAACCCGAATAATAATCCGACCCAAGCGCCAACACAAATGGCTTGGCCAATTCCACTTTTGCCTTCAGTGCCAACAAGTATGCGCTCAAACTCTTATTGCTCGTATTATGCCCAAATTGATAATACATTGTGCCATAAGCGGACACAGGTATCCCCTTGTCTTTATAATCAAAATTGACACCGACCGTGTTTCTTATTATTAGCTTATCCAACAGGTCATTGGTTGTTCCACGCTGAAATCCATCATTCACCCAAAGTGCCGAGGCTTTCACTTTGTCGAGAGTCTTTGCCAACCAAGCAAAAGTCATGTACTTGTAGGAACGGCTTACCGTATATGCTTTTTGGGACAAGTCATCCGCTGTATTGTTGTAAGCCAGACCCAGATGTGCCTTTAAGTCTTTCTTTTCATACTTCAGCAATGCCAAATCGTGGGATTGTCCCGTGTTGCTCCAATTAGAGGCGGAAAACATCCGTTTATCGTCATATTCCAAACTTTGGCGGCCAACAGTGATGGAAAGATCGGGATAAAAAGTGTATGCCCCCCATGCTTCGTATATCCCAAGAGAATTGCCTGTTGCATTCACCCCGGTTGATCCATAAACCCTGTTGTCTTGCAACGTCATTTTTGCGCTCACCGCCCCTTTTGAATAAAATAGATTTAGGCGGGTGCGTGCAGAAGTAACCAACGTACCTGGCACAGAATCCGCCAAAGGAGATTGAAACCCACTCCGGTATTCACTCCTCGTCCTAAGTTCTCCATCCACCTTGACTGTTTGGGCGACAGCCGCTTCCAAAAACATTAGCCCCAAGCCAAAAGCAAGGCTAAACACCATCTTCTTTTTCATACGATTACCTGTTAAACTGATTAATAATTTATTGACCTAAACACCCATAAAAAAAACATCGCGCATATCGTTGTAATAAAAAAGGATAACGATTGGCAAAAAAACATTTAAAGAAAACAAGTATCCAAGATTTCGTTTAGAGAAGTCAAGTATTCCCCCTGCATCTGTTCCATTCTCATGTATTTCTCAATCAACTCCAGACCGTAAGGTGTGATGACAGCACCACCACCGTTGCTACCTCCCCTTTGGCGGATAACAATAGGCAGCGGGGACAAGTCATTCATCTCCTTGATGAAAGTCCAAGCTTGTTGATAAGACATTTTCATGGTTTTCGATGCCGATAGAATCGAACCACTGTAACGAATATTCTTGATAAGGCTAATACGCTTCCTGTTCAAGAATATTTGATCTCCTTTCTTTACCGTTATCTCCGTATCAATTTGAAATGGATAATGGTTTTTTGCCATACTCAGTTTTTTTCACAAATATTTAATTTATCATAACAAGTATTGTGCCAATATCGCATTCTTCTCATAATCAGAAACTAACAGACTAACTTAAGAAAATACAGAAGAGAAAATACCACATTTATGTAGCAAAAATGAACAGATCTTACATTTCCGAAAAAAGATTCGTCGATATAACAAAACAAATATAACGATTTTCCGGTCAGAACAGCCCTTTATCATAACACTTTAACGAATCAGCAAGCAGAATCGCCGATATTAAGAGTCCAAGATCTTTTGAGAGAAAAGATGAGAAGCCTTACAATAGACCTTCATCGTTAAAGCTCAGATAACGGTTGCCCGCAACGATGATATGGTCCAGTAATTTTATATCGAGTACTTCTCCGGAACGCATAACTCTTTCCGTAATTGACTTGTCTTCGGCACTTGCCTCCAGCTTTCCGGAAGGATGGTTGTGAGCCAAGATGATGCCGCAAGCGAGATTCTCAATAGCCTCTTTCATCAGCAAACGAATATCGACGATAGAAGCATGCAAACCTCCCTTACTCAACTGGAATGTCTTGATTATCTTATTGGATCTGTTGAGAAACAAAGCCCAAACCTCCTCGTGTTTCAAATCGCTCAGAATAGGATACAACGCCTGAAACGCATCTTTGCTCGAAGTAACCTGAGGAATAACGAGAAATTCAGACTGCTGCCGCCTCTTTCCAAGCTCCATCGCGGCCACAATCGTGATGGCCTTGGCTTCGCCGATTCCCTTGAAGGAAGAAATAAGCTCCTTGATGGTGAATTGTCCTAACTGGTTGAGATTGTTTTCCGCCCTGTGTAGAATCCGTTGCGCAAGTTCAACGGCTGTTTCCTCTTGATTTCCCGACCCGATCAGTATAGCAAGCAATTCTGCATCCGTGAGCGCACCTGCACCGCGAAGCATCATTTTCTCCCGAGGCCTGTCTTCTTCAGCCCAATCTTTTATCCCTAATTTTTCCATACCTGGCCTGATAAAATGCAAAAAAGGAAAATATCCAATTTGATATTTTCCTTTTCCTATAATTTGTAAAACATAAACGTATCTGTTGCAAATCTTCTGATTTGCGAATGAGCTGTTAGCCTCTTACACGCTCGATGTAATCGCCCGAACGGGTATCGATTTTCACTTTTTCGCCTGCATTGATGAACAAAGGCACACGAATTTCGGCTCCGGTTTCAACGGTTGCCGGTTTCAGCGTGTTGGTGGCAGTGTCTCCCTTCATGCCGGGTTCAGTGTAAGTGATTTCCAAAATAACGTTTTGAGGCAACTCGGCAGTCAAAATTGTTTCCGATTCTGCATGCACCTGCACTTCCACATGATCTCCTTCTTTCAAGAACGCCACCCCTTCGATCACTTCTCCGGCGATGGAGATTTGCTCGTAAGTTTCAGTATTCATAAAGTTGTAACCCATATCGTCCTTGTACAAGAATTGATAGGGACGACGCTCGATGCGCACTTCATCCAATTTGACTCCAGCATTGAAAGTCCTGTCTATGACACGTCCAGTGGTTACATTTCTCAACTTGGTACGGACAAAAGCTGCGCCTTTGCCTGGTTTCACGTGAAGGAATTCTATGACGAAATAGTACTGTCCGTCCATATCGATACACATTCCGTTGCGGATATCTGCAGTAGTTGCCATGAAAAAATTTATTGTAATTTAGATTATTGAATATAAGGCGAAAAGAGCCTCTTTCGAAATTAGGCACAAAAATAAACCTTTTTTCCTCTAAAACAAAAATTTAATCTGCTCTAAATGAAAATCAATTATTTTTCAGGTGGTTAGAAGTATATAAATGAGGGTAAAGACAAATTGCAGCTCACAACACCTAGCATTATTGACCTGTGGACAATATAGAAAGAATTACTTGATCTGCGATTGAAAATTGCAACGCACGCACGGTTAGACCACGTACACTTTAGTTAAAATTCACCCCCGCAATAAAGTTAAATAAACATAACGGAAACTATCCTTACCCCTTCCCTCCATTTTTCAATAACGCAAATAAAATATATATTATCGATCTGCCGGGACTTCCCCCGGAAGCCAATCCATTGTTTTAAAATAAGTGAAACGAGGGGCGGTGTACAACCTACATATATAGGAATGACCTATCTTTAGATAAAATAAGCGTTCGTAACTAAATTTTACATCCGCATCTTGGACAAGATCGTACCTCCATATTATCCCTGTTCAAACACCCGGTTTCCGGGTAGTTTTTCCGGCATGCTTTTCTTTGGCAGGCTGCTGATTTTTAGCGGATTTAGCTTGCATATATTGATTATTTTGTTAACACACACACACACACACACACACACACACACACACACACACACACACAAGGCCCCGCCTAAAATATAACACTTTTTTTTCGAAACGGCAACCGCCGCAAGCTTTTCCAAAAGCCTGCGGCTTTCGTCCGTGTGCCCGGCACGTCTCCTGCCTTTGCAGGTGCATCCCTCCTCCTTACACAATTGAACACATTCATTAATTTAAAAAAACAAATGAAAGCATGAAACAAAGAAAAACTTTTAACAAACAAACGGAAGTTCGCCCCTTGGACAAGGAGGGCGAACCCATTGATGCGGAAAACCGGAAACCGGCCTATCTTGCCCCGCAGGTAAATGTGCATTATGTCGAATTGGAGGCAGGCTGCATGGCCGTCGCATCCATTCAATCCTCTGCCACGCCACAGATAACGGATTGGGAAACTGGAACTTCCGGGAGCGGGGACATCGCCATCAACTGAGGCCGTGGCATCCCCCCCGACACGCTAAGAATAATAGTGAAAACGAAAAATTTACAAAGCAAAAACGACACGGTTATGAATTCAATACACTTTCTAAAAACCCACAGGCTGGCCGGCTTTGCCGCCTTGCTGGCCTTGCTGTTCCTCTCCTCCGCCTGCTCGAAAGACAGCAACACCTCCGACTCTTCCACGACCACCGGGTTGAAAATCTCCCTCGGGGGCATCGCCGAAGGCGGTTCGGAATCCCTCGAGAAATCGGCCTTGCAGGCGGAAACGGTGACCCAGAAACTGGACAGCGACATGACGGTGGAATACACCCTGGCGCCCACGGCCGCCTCCCTGACACGCTCCACAACAGGCATGACCGACGGCGTGAAATACCGGGTGCTGGTTTACACCTCCGGCGGCACGTACGTGGCCTACCGGGACTACACCGCGGGCAGCGAGTCCGCCACGGCGGCCATCCCGGTGGATGCCGGGGACTACCAGGTGGTGGCCTACTCGTACAACACATCGGATGACATTGCGGACGACGCCACGGCAACCAGCCTCAGCGTGAGCACCGACAAGGACTTGCTCTACTATTCCAGCACGGTGACGGTAGCCGACGGCACCAGCAACCCTGTCGCCATCACCTTCACCCACTGGTTCAGCAAGGTGACGGTGGCGGTCAGCACCAGCACCCTGGGGGCGGACATCAACGCCATCAGCGGGGTGACGCTGTCGCCCACCTACGCTTCGGCATCGGTGGCACTGCTATCCGGGGAAACCACCTCCGGCAGCACCAGCTCGCAGGCCGTCTCATTCTCCACCACGGGAGACACGATACTGACTGCGGCCACCATACCGGTGTTTGCGGCAACAGGCACGGCAAGCTTTTCGGTGGGTATCGGCAGCTTGACGCTTGGCAGTTCAACCACTTACAGCAGCCTATCTACGACATTTACAAAAACATTGGTGGCAGGATACACCTACACGCTCACGGCAAGACTGAAGAACAACTTCATTATTGGCGGGGTGAGATGGGCGACGGGGAATGTGCGTTCCTTGGATAGCGGTTCCACATTTAGTTTTTATAGCAGCCAGGAAAGTTATTCTGGAGTTTGGAATGGAGGCGATTATTTTTGTTGGAATACATTGAACCCAACCTCTATTACATCATCGAACACAACAGGCGTTTATAAATCCTCGACAGATCCCTGCATGAAGGTTTCCACTGCCGGAACTTGGCGGATGCCAACAACGACAGAAACTCTATCTCTTGTAAATTCAGGATATGTGAAAGGAACGTATAGCAGCAATACTGGTTATTTTTTTAAAACGGCTTCTGTCCCGGCAACTGCTTACAAAACTAGCTATTTGTTTTTGCCCTTTACTGCCCAAAAATTAAGAGCTCCTGGATCAGCATCGTTGGTCAGTCCTTCTGCAGATGATCACCAAGCTGGATATTGGACTAAGACTTTATACACGACTAATCGTGCATATTTTATGAGCCTCCATACATCTTCTATTACTTACAACTGGGATGCTTTGACAAATTGGGGTATGACTATCCGTTGTGTTCATGATTTGTAATGTAAAACTTAACCTTGAACCTCGGACAGCCCTGTTAGAAAAAGTGCTGACCGTGGCGTAGATAAAGGCGCTTTATCCGCCCGAGTGAACCCGCTTTATCCGCTCGGATAAAGCAGGTTTATCCGAGCGAGTAAAGGTGCTTTACTCGGGCGAGTGAAGCGGACGCATCCGCAGTTGCCCTGCTATGCCAACGGTATTTGACTGAATAACTGAATAACTGAATCACGGATAACAGAATACAAGGCTATCCACATTTTCGCCGCAATGCGGTTTGTGGGTAGTTTTTTTGTTGTTCATCCCTTTTCAGGCTGTGAAGTTTGGGAGGATGATGCTTATCCCGGTTTGGACGTTATTTTTTGAATTGAAAGTTTGGAAACCGGGATGTAAATAAACTTATTTTTTTGTGATCCTTATGGGCTGTGAAGCCCGTAAGGATTTTTTTAAAGCCTCACCCCTAACCCCTCTCAAAAAGAGAGGGGAATGGCTTGCGCACGACAGCCTTCGACACACCGCTTGACTTCTGCTACGTCTCCGAAAGCCTCCTCGTGAGGTGTGATTGCAATTGAAAATCAGCGGAGCTAAATCACAGCCGACGAGGTAACACGAGACATCCCGGAATGACTGCCCAAAACGGTCGCTCGGATGGGGAATCGGGGCATCTCCAGCTTGCTCCCTGTTGCAGCAAAATTTTCTCTTAGGAAGAAATTTCCTTGCTCCCTGTTGCGGCAAAACTTCCTCCCTAGAGGAAATTTGGCGGGAACAGTATGTCAGTAATCGGCAGAATGGATTGCCTTGTTTTTTGCAAATTCGCAAAATATCCCTCCTGCTCCCCGTTTGCAAACGAGAGGCAAGAGAGACGGTTCTTTGCTGCGCTCCACGCGCAGTTAAGCATGATGTATCCCCTGCGGAGAATGGGCTGGCTGTTAAGTTGCAATACCTATTTGCGAATATGGAATGATCGGATGTCTTGCAAATGCATAGTGATAGTGTATCAGAAAATCGGATATTTGCGAAAAAGGCCTTCCAAAAAATGAGTCTCGGGACATTGGTTTACACACATAAGAAAGATCTATTCGCTTTAAATCAGCCTTTTGCAGAGCGTACGAGAGTATAATTAAGTGCTAATAAATTTACAAAAACAAACATCAAGGAATAAGCCTATAGACTTGTTTCGCCTTAGCCAACCGGCACGAATTAAAATGCCACCATTCGCCCTTGACGGTCAAAAAACCTGAATCGGACATTACACGGCGGAGGAGCTTGCGGTTTTCCACTTGTTGCCTGGTGAGGATTCCTTGCTCAATAAATTCCTCTTCGCAAGATATTCCGGCCTGTTTGCCGAAGAAGTCGAACGGAGTTCCCATATCCAAGAGGCTACCGTCCTTGCTCCGACATATGCCAAGATCGACCGCACAGCCATAATTGTGCAAGCCTGTTCTCTGAGGAGATGCCACATACTTTTGATAGACAGTGCCTGCAACCTGCTCGAACATTTTACGCTGAATGCTCAACGGCCTTGCTGCATCCCACACGATGAGGCTCAACGAAGGGTCAATCAATTTCAACCGTTTTTGAGCCTTGATGAGTTTGCGGGCAACATCCGGCTGCAAATAAATAGTGGTGAGCGTATCGTAAAGCGTTATTTTCGTGAAATTGTTTTTCCCCGCATAGCGGAGATCAACATGGATGGTAGAATCGAGTTTGCAAACATCCACCAGCCCCGCTTTCTGAAATTGCTGCTCCAATTGGCTTTTCCGGGGCAAAGCTTGTTTCTCCAATCGCTTGTGGGCAATGGGTTTAGCGGCGGAATGCTTTTGTTTGGATGAATTATCTGCACAAGAGCAGATAATACCTAACACGATGAATGGCAGAGCCAAATGCCTGAATCGCATAATCACCTGCTTCTTTGGAAAGATTTATAGATGGCTTCCTGAATGCGGCTGCGAATGCTGAGAGAAATCAGTTTTTTGTTCTTTCTCGATTCGTTCACCCTGTTTGACAAGAAAATATAGATCAGTTTGTTGTCGGGATCAATCCAAAAACATGTTCCGGTGAATCCGGTGTGCCCGTATGCACTTGCAGGAGTGCTGTAGCTGCAAGGACTCGATTTGAGGGATTGGGGATCGGGCTTATCAAATCCCAGGCCTCTTCTCGACCGCGCGCTTTTGGATTGGGTGAAAAGATCGCACGTGTTTTCCGACAAATATCTTTCTCCTCCGTAGGTGCCGCGGTTGAGCCACATTTGGTAGAGCTTAGCCAAATCGTTTGCTGATGAAAACAGGCCTGCATTTCCGGAAATACCTCCCAAGAAGGCGGCAGCTTCATCATCCACATAGCCACGCAAGAGTTGTTTTCTTAAGAATTGATCGTTTTCTGTAGGAACAATGCGGGTGGAGTCAATCACCTGCAGCGGGAGATAGGTGGTGGTGGTTGCACCCAATTTCCGATAAAAATTCTTTTGGAGAAAGTCGCTCAAATTCTTCTTAGTGGCAGCTTCCACCACTTCCCTCAACAAAATAAAATTCAAATCGCTGTATTCGTATTTTCCTTTTCCGGAGAGAGGTTCGTCTGCAATATCTTGCAGCGCCAACTCGCGGAGCTTATCACTTCCATACAAATTCTTGGCAATTTGCAGGCTGTAGCCCGGTTTGGATTCTGTTGAAATCAATTCCGGCAGGTATTTAAAGTGGGGGTTAGCCCAAGTCCCGGCATCGTATTCCACCGTATGTTTGGCATCTCGCACCGTTGAAAAGAGCGAACCGGTATAACTCGATTTATCGATAGCAAGGGTGTAAAAGGGAAGGAATGCCTTCAAACCCGTTTCATGAAAAAGGGCATCGCGCAAATTCAACTTCTCTTTATCGGTGTTCCTAAGCGGATAGACGTATTTAGAAATATAATCCGTCAGGCTCACATCGCCGTCGTCATAGACTTTCATCAAAGCCGGCAAAGTGGCCGATGCTTTCGTCATGGAGGCAAGATCGTACAAATCGGTAGTTTTCACCTTGCTCGAGGATTTGTAATCGTGGTTTCCAAAAGCCTTGTCATATACAACAACCCCATCTTTCACGACCAACACCTGGCATCCGGGAAATGCCTTCGCATCCAGCCCTTCTTGGACTATTTTATCAATATTGGCCAATTTTTGAGAGTTCATGCCCACTTCTTCGGGTAGCGAATAAGCAAGTCTTGTTTTTTGGGTTTCAATGCCCGCACCTTTGTTAAACAAGCCTTTGACCGTTACCGGAAGTTGTCCATCCATTGCATTTCCCCCGAAGATTCCTTGGCCAGCATACTCCTGGGCCAAGTCTGTATTTTCGTAAGAGCAAATCACAGCAGAGGCCTTTTTCACAAGGGCAGCATAGGGATCCATTTCGTAAGGCGTGGTGAAAAAATTCAGGATCACCTCCTTTCCCTCACAGATCTTCGCAAGCGTTTCTTCGCTGAAATTGCGGCGGGCATTGATAGAAATAATCAATGTATTGAAATTGGCGACATGCGGAATCAGTTCGCTGAGGCGGCTATTGTCGAACACGCTGAAAGTTTCCACTTTTGAATACAAGTTCAAGGTTGAGGCAAGTGTTCCGTAGGTATTTCCGCCCAGCGAGATGAAAGCGATCGACCGCTTATCCAAGTCTTTTAGAGGAAGTATGTTGTTGTCATTTTTGAGCAAGGTGATCGACCGTTCGTTCAACTTCCTGTTCAGCCAGTCGGCATCGGTGGTATTCAAATCCGAAAGAAGAGTTTTCGTGACAATGGGACGGTAGCGGCTCAGCCCCAACACATATTTATACATCAACACCTTGCGGCACTTCTCATTGATCAATGCTTCCGTAATCAATTTATTGTTAAGTGCTTCTTTGATGGCATTGAACTCTTTAGCCGGACTGGAAGGGCCCAACAAGATGTCGTTTCCGGCAAGCAAGGCACGCAAACTCATATCAGGTTCTCTGGATACACCTTTCATTTCGAGCCCGTCTGTGAAAACAATCCCTTGAAATCCAAATTCATCTTTCAGGAGTTTTTGAACCACATTCTTGGAAAGAGAACTTGGCTGGTCGAGGCTGTCGAGTGCGGGGATATTGAGGTGGCCGACCATAACACCTCCCAATCCGTTCTCAATGTATTGTTTGAATGGAATGAATTCCTGGCTTTCGAGCCGTTGTCTGCTAGACTTTATAACGGGTAAAGTGTAATGTGAATCGGACGAAGTATCTCCATGTCCCGGAAAATGTTTCGCGACAGAAAGCACGCCTCCGGCCTCCAAGCCTTTGGCATACATAATCCCCAAGCGGGCAACCTCGTTCGGGTCTTCCCCGAATGAACGCAAGCCAATAACCGGATTGGCGGGGTTGCTGTTGACATCGATTGTCGGGGCGAAATTGACCTGAATCCCCATCAAGCGGCACTGACGAGCCACCTCCCTGCCGTAATAATAGGCAAGCGAGTCGTCTTTTGCAGCGGCAACCATCATGTTTCGAGGAAAACGGGTGGTGTGGATCAACCTCATAGCCAATCCCCATTCGCCATCCATGCCAACCAAAAGCGGAATTTTAGCATTCTTTTGAGCAAAATTGGTGAGTTCGGCCTGGCTTAAGGGATCACTGGAAGAAAATAAGATTCCTCCAACCCGTTGGCTTTCAACCCAGGTTATGATTTTCCGTTTATTGTTTTCAGTAGTATTCCCATCGGCAACAACCATAATTAGCTGGCCAATGCGTTCGTCAACACTCATCGAATTGAAAACAGAATCGACCCACTGGTTCATTTTTTGCTTATTGACTCTGGAAAAAATGGTTGGCAGAACATTTTCAACCGCTGCAACACCAAAAGAGAAAAGAATAAAAAAAAGAGTGCTAAAAAAATATTTCATGCTTTACGTGTCGAGAGATTCATTTTGAGGGTTTCACTTCCTGCATTTCGGCATCGATACGCCCAACAAAGGAGCCGTTTTTACCCATCTGGTAAACAAGGACATCCTTGCCGTCCACATTCTTGAAGACAACCGGTTTCTCCAGATAGGTGTGGGAATGACCTCCTATGATAATGTCTATAAATTTCGAGTTTTTTGCCAGTTCCTGGTCATTCGCTGCATTGCCGTAGGATTCAAAACCTATGTGCGACAAACAAATCACCAAGTCGCATTTCTCCTGGTTCTTAAGTATTTCGGAATATTTGTTCACCGAACTGATAATCGGATTGAAAACCATCCCTTTGTAATTCTCACTTTGAACCAAACCTTCCGGATTCACCCCTACCCCTAAGACACCTATTTTCATCCCAAACTTTTTGAGAATGACATACGGCTTCACCAATCCCCTGAGGGGCGTATTGCTGAAGTCGTAATTGCAATTCACAATCGGGTAGTTTGCTTTTTTGACGATTTGGGCGAGTACGTCCAATCCATAATCAAACTCATGGTTGCCCAAGGTTCCGGCATCGTATTTCATCCGGTTCATTGCACCTATTTCCACTTCGCCTTTAAACAAGTTGAAGTAAGGCGTCCCCTGAACAAAATCGCCGGCATCGAGCAGCAGCACATTTTTGTTTTCCTTGCGAACCTGATCGATGTAAGTTGCCCGGCGAACCACTCCGGCTGTGTTTGGGTTGGGATTGCCGTTGTTGGGCAAGGGTTCAATACGGCTGTGTGTGTCGTTGGTGTGAATAATCACGACCTTTTTGGTTGTCTGAGCTTGTAAAGAAAAGCCTACGAATAACAATAGAAAAATTATATTTTGTGACTTCATCGCTTTATACATTTTTGTTGTTCAATCAATGGCTTTATCAAGCAGGATTGCTAATAATAATTCTTCCATCAAGAGTGGAATGGAGGTTTTTACCTTCTTTGGTCTGGCTCTTGACATATTGTATCATCATGTCGCGCAGTGCGACACCTGTTTTCTGCACAGAAATCGCCTTGCGGAAGTCTTCCATGCCATCGTTTCCTTCGGCCAGATAGTCAAGGGTGACGATGGAATATTCTTTGTCTGGATAAACAGGCCTTCCATCCACCAATGCACTCTTCAACTCCTTTCCAATACCCACCAAGCGAACATTGGACGAGATTCCCGCTCCACCAATACGGATATACGATTCAAAAATCTTCGTCAAATCGCTTCCTTTCAGTTTCAAGATCACCAATTTATTATCAAAAGAATAAATTTCATACATGTTTTCGAGGGTAACAATTCCTTTTGGCAGGGCTGCACGGTGGCCATCCAGGTTCATGATAGCCACATCGCAATTTCCATGGGTATAATCATCGGCATAGCGTTTCATCTGGTCGGAAGTGAAATTTGTAAGCAGGCTTTCAGGCCTTCCTATAGTCATGTTCTGATCGGAAATGGCGACCTGCACTTTCATTTGCTCATCGAATTTCACTTTGTAATGGCCTACAAATTGCGCCATCTCCTTATTGGCATTCTTGTCATATTTCTCGTTCATTATTTCACGAGAACCGCTAAGAGAAACAATATTGTACGCCTTTTGCTTTGACCCGCAAGAAGTCAACAAAACGGTTATCAACAGCAAGCCCGCCGATAGTTTTCTTTTTGAAACACAAGGATTCATATATATCTTTTTTAGTTTATCTGGAGTCACAAAACCATACGTGTATGTACAAAAATACGACTTTCGAAAGAAACGCTTTTCTGATTTAAGAAAAGTTATTTTTTTATACAATAAAAATACGTAGGGCGATCAAGGTGTGCGCCACCGTTGATGGGCAACTATTTCGCTTTCGATAAAGCCTTGTGAATAGCCGGAACGATTAATTTCTCCATCACATCGTACCCTTTGGAGGTACAATGCACCCCGTCGTAAGTGTATTCTGTAATCATCGCGTTGTTTGGCTGGGCCATCGCACTAAAATAGTCCATATAAATAAAGCCCTTCCTATCAGCATAAGTTTTCAACAACGCATTCAGTTTGGGAATCTTGATATTTGGCTCAAGTCCCCGACGCCAAGGGTAATCGTAAGCAGGAAGCACAGAGCAAATAATAGGCTGAATTCCATTCGCTTTAGCCAATTCGGCCATCGAGGCAATATTATCCCGGATCATCTCGAGTGTGGAAGGCCCTGTGTTGCCGGCAATATCGTTTGTCCCGGCCAAAATAACCACCACCTTTGGACTAAGGCAGATCACATCCTGGCGAAAGCGAAGCAACATTTGAGGAGTTGTTTGCCCGCTGATTCCGCGATCCAGGTAAGGATTCTTTTGGAAAAATTCGGGATGGGTGTCTTTCCATCCTTGGGTAATGGAATTTCCCATAAACACGACCCTATCCTTTACTGGGGCCAGAGAAAGCACAGAATCGTTTTCGTGTTGATAATGCTTCAAATTGGCCCAATCTTGAGCTTTTGAAAATAAGAAACTCGACAGGAAAGCTGACATACAGAATGTTTTCATTAAAATTGATTTCATGGATAGGTAATTTTTGGTGACAATTTATTGTTGCAAATAATATAAGCTTTTAGTTATAAGTTATTGACTATTGTATTTTTTCAATTCAACACCGGCAAAACAATCTTCGAAGGAAGCGTTGCATTGTGAAAAAGGCTCACGGTCGATTTCACAAAATCTTTCGACGAACAAGTATAGATATTGATGAACTGCTGCGGATTCATGTCCACCAGCGGAAACCACGAACTTTGCACCTGTACCATCAGCCGGTGGCCCTTCTTGAAAGTGTGTGCTACGTCAGGCAGATCAAATTTAACTTCGGTCGGTTTGCCTGGCACAAAGGCTTCCGGATTTGTGTAACTGTTGCGGTATCTTCCCCTGAAAACCTCTCCACGAACCAGCATTTCGTATCCGCCCATATCGGAGTCAGGACGGTCGCCATACCGGAAACCATCAGGAAAAACATCGATCACTTTCACCACAAAGTCGGCATCCGTAGTGGAGATTGCCACATTCAAGTCGGCAGAGATGGAACCCGCCAACGTCAAATCCTTGTCGAGAACATCCGTTTGAAAGGTGATTACATCTTTCCGCTTTTCGGCAAAACGTTGGTCGTTGACAATGTATTCCCGTGTCCTGTCCTGGGTGATTTTTTCATCATAGGGGACGGGGCTATTGGGGTCGGACACATATTGGGAGAACACACCATCTTTTTGAGGCTTACTAAAACTAAGTGATTTGTTGTCGCAAAAATAAAGGTCAACATGCTTGACTTTTGTTGGCCAAGACGAAAAGGTGTGCCATTGGTTTTCACCCGTAAAGAAGATGGTCGCTTCCTTGAGGCTATCAAGGTTTCCCGAGTCACGCAAATAATAATCGAAAAATGGCAACTGGATATTATTTTGATACAGTTCGGCTGTATTGCTTTCGAAACGAATCCTGCCCAAGCTGTCGCCAAGGCTTCTGTCCCATCCGCCATGAAACCAAGGGCCGAACACGATCCGGCAGTTGGTTTGCGGGCTTTGCTTGCGAATTTCTTTGTAAGCATTCCAAGCACCGTAGCAATCCTCGGCATCAAATAGCCCTCCGACAACCAACACGGCCGGTTTGAAATTGCGACAGGCATTTGCCGCCGACCGGGCCTTCCACCAATCGTCGTAGTCGGGATGCCGCATCATGTCGCTCCAAAAAGGACGGGTGTCTTTAAAATAGGTGTCGGTCAGTTCTTTGAGCGACTTGTTTTTGAAGAAGTCGTAATCATTGCCTTCGTAATTGACAGTCGGATCTACCCATTCTGTAGTCCGCTTTTTCCTTATTTGGTCAAAAGTGTCCATAAAACTGAACGCATCTTTCAAGAAAAACGCCCCGTTGTGGTGAAAGTCATCCCCTATAAACCAATTGAAAACAGGAGCCTGAGGGCTCACTGCTTTTATCGCCGGGTGGTTGGCAGCCCCAGCCATCAAGGCATAAAATCCGGGATAGGAAATGCCAAACACTCCGATTCGACCGTTGTTGTGGGACAAATTCTTCACCAGCCAATCGGCAGTATCATATGAGTCACTGGCCTCATCGATTTCCGTTCCTTTTTTGTCGGCAAGAAAAGAGCGAATATTCTCGTATTGCCCTTCGCTCATAAAACGCCCGCGGACATCTTGATAGACGAAGATATATCCCCTTTCAGAATACGGGTATAAATTGTTGGAGAGCGCATTGTTCATCCCCGCATCTTCTCCATACGGGCCGCTGGAATACGGGCTTCGGCAGATGAGCATGGGATGATTTTGAGTTGTGTCTTTGGGAGAATACACGGCCGTGAAAAGTTTCGCACCATCCCGCATCGGAATCATGTATTCCTTTTTAGTGTAATGCTCAAGCACCCATTTCTCGCGGTCATTCTGTGAATAGACGGAAAATAAGGTAAAAAACAAAAAACAGAACCCGACAATTATTCTTTTTTGATGCTTCATTGTATCCAGATTATAGATGAAAAAAGAGCTTTTTGGCAAAGTTATATATATAATTTAGATAGGCATAAATTGTCTGGAATGGAATGACAAATGAATTTACTTTTTTTATATCTTTAAGCCCTTACAAACGCAGTGAAATAGTTATGGAAAATATAGACCGAAAAGACATCTTTATCTTGAACAGGCATAGCAATATGACTACGCAGAATATCAATGAGGCACTTCACCGGCATGTTTACAACGACAAAAAAATGGTGGACAGCAACGAAAATAGACTCTTAATCGAGCTATTCAGCAATAATAATCAAAGTATTGAGTAAGGTTTTGGAGTATCTCCTGCGAAATTACCCTATCTTTATCTTTAAAATACGAAAACGAAGCCCTATGCAATATTCCATCATAAAATTATTGGAACGCCAAATGATTATCGACATTCAGGAAGGAAAAATAATCAGTGCTTTTCTGAAGACCAAGCAGCTACCTCCTTTAGAAGAATTCAATGAAAAAAAATCACACAAATACATAGTATATGGTGCCGCCCTGCACAACAAAGGGCATGAAACGATTGACCACCAAAAATGGTCAGGTTACGTGTTTGCCTATCCCGACAAAGAAGGCTACAAGCAACTGTTGATCGCCGACATGCACACTTGCCCGACCATGATGAGCGGGGGATTGACATTCACCCCGTTTGCCGCCATTGTGGAATCGGATATTCAGTTGAACGTGACACAGGAGCATGGAATCAGCGCATTCCTTATGTACCACGACATGGACATTATCACGAACATGCTCAACAGGGAGTGCCTCTATGCAATTCGGGGAATTGAAACAAATGCAAATCTTTCCAATTGGAGAAAAAACATCGATGACGCACAATTGATACAGATTGCACTGGGAATTAAGTAGTGGATATATTGAAAAACAAAAGCATGCCGCCACTCAGCCGCAGAATAGCCTATTTCACCGATTCGGTGATCCGACGCATGACACGTGTCGCCAACAAATACGGGGCAGTGAACCTTTCACAAGGATTTCCAGACTTTGATCCGCCTGTGGAACTCAAACAATCATTGGAACAAGTTGCCTCTGGTAGCATCCACCAATACGCCATCACTTGGGGAGCGAACAATTTCAGGGAAGCATTGGCTCGAAAACAATCCCGGTTTATGGGCATCGGGATTGATCCCGAGACTCAAATAGCGGTCACGTGCGGAAGCACCGAAGCCATGATGGCCGCGATGCTCACAGTCACCAATCCGGGCGACAAGGTGATCGTGTTTTCCCCATTTTATGAAAATTACGGAGCTGACGCCATTCTTTCAGGAGCCGAACCGATTTATGTACACCTGCAACCGCCCCATTTCGGTTTCGATGTGGAGGAATTGGAAGCAGCTTTCCAACAACGCCCCAAAGCTTTGATCCTCTGCAATCCATCGAATCCTACGGGAAAGGTATTTACTTGGGAAGAATTGCAAACCATTGCCCGGTTTGCGGAGAAATACGATACTTTTGTAATTACGGACGAAGTGTATGAACACATTGTGTATGAGCCATTCAGACACATCTATTTTGCATCTCTTCCTGGAATGTTTGAGCGGACTCTATCGTGCAGCTCGCTTTCAAAAACCTATTCCATCACCGGTTGGCGTTTGGGCTACGTGATTGCCCCGGCAAAAATCATAGACGGTGTGCGAAAAGTGCACGACTTTCTCACCGTAGGAGCAGCTGCCCCTTTGCAAGAGGCTGCCGTGACCGCACTCAACTTTGACGACAGCTATTACACCCATCTCCGGGAAATTTATACCGAGAAAAAAGATTTCTTTCTCAAAGGGCTGGACAAAATCGGCTTGAAATACACCATTCCGCAGGGAGCATACTACGTGATGGTGGACATTTCCGAATTCGGGGCAACAGACGATGTGGTCTTCTGTGAATGGCTCGCAGAAGCGGTTGGCGTGGCGGCAGTGCCGGGTTCGAGCTTTTTCCGTGGAGACGTGAATCACCTCATTCGCTTCCACTTTGCCAAGAATATCGATACGCTAGCAGAGGCCTTGGAACGGTTGGGAAAGATTTACGAGAAGGCAAAGGATAAAAAGTGGGAATAGAAAAAAAGGCTACCTTCAAAAATTAATTTTCAGGCAACCTTTTCTTTATAAATAATGCATTAAAAACTTAGCCCCTCAGATTCCTGCCCTTCATCACATATTTTCTATATCCGAAAAATGCAATGTGGACAGTAGCAAAAACAATCGAGAAATAAAACAATGGCTTGTCATCCGCTTTGAAATAGAAATGGTGGAGGAATGCTACAATCACCAAAACGGCAGACAAGACGATTCCACTCAGCCCCACCAACCGATTGGCTTGAGGCAACGTGTCTGCCTGCTTGCTGGTGAGGTGACTATGCTTCACACTGTAAAGCAAATAAATATCCAACCCTACAATCATCCACACGATCAAACGAATCCAGGTGTCAAACGGAAGAAACACCATCATGAAGAAACAAACAGCTATTCCCAAGATTGGCACAAGCGGCACGAGCGGGGTTTTAAAAGCCCGCGGTGCGTCAGGCATCGTTTTGCGCATCACCATGACCCCTATGCAGACCAAAATAAACGCAAACAGAGTCCCGATACTGGTCATCTCGCCCACCACTCTTCCCGGCACAAAGGCTGAAAAGATGCTGACAAGCACGAGGAAGAAAAGATTCGATTTGAAAGGAGTTTTGTATTTGGAATGTACTTTCGAAAATGTCTTGGGTATAAGCCCGTCTTTACTCATCGAATAAAATACGCGGCTCTGCCCCATCAGCAGGACAAGAATCACCGAAGCATATCCAAGCAGTATGGCAACAATGATGGAAGTGTTGAGCCAAGGATAGGCGGGTGTCACCACACCGTTTGCTCCGATTTGCCCCATATTCTGAATAGCAATTGCCACAGGAGCCAAATGACTTCCGGCATCGCCTGCCCCAAAAGCAGTGTATTTGACTACACCGGTCATCACATAAGCAAAAATCACATACAGCACCGTACAGATTGCCAGGGAACCTAAAATCCCTATCGGCATCGATTTCTTCGGGTTTTTTGTTTCCTGAGCGGCCGTACTCACCGCATCAAATCCGACATAAGCAAAAAACACGACCGCTGCCGCACGAACAACTCCCGACCAACCGAAACTACCAAATTCCCCTGTGTTTTCAGGGATGAAAGGGGTCAGGTTTTCGGGGCGTACATATTTGAAACCTACAAATATAAATGTTAGAACAATAGCAACTTTGAGAACGACAATGATCCCGTTGAAAAACGATGATTCGCTTGTTCCCTTAATCAGAATCAGAGACGTGATTGTCACAATGAATACGGCTGGAAGATTTATCATTCCGTGTACCATCTGGCCTCCAACCATAGCGGTGTCAAAGGGTGTCATGGTCAATTCAGGAGGCAAAGCCGCTCCGAAAACAGCTAGCAAAGCCTTCAAATAGCCAGACCAACTGGAAGCAACCGTTGCAGCACCCACTGCATATTCGAGAACTAAATCCCAACCAATAATCCAAGCGACAAATTCGCCCATCGTGGCATAAGAATAGGTGTAGGCACTACCAGCAACGGAAATCATGGACGCAAATTCGGCATAGCACAAACCGGCAAACCCACATCCCAAAGCTGCTATAATAAAGGAAATAACGATGGCAGGCCCAGCATAATTGGCTGCCGCCATTCCTGTGATTGAAAACAATCCCGCACCGATGATGGCGCCAATACCTAAAGCAATCAATCCCCACGAGCCAAGAGATTTTTTCAGAGTATGTTCTCCAGTAACATTTGCTTCGTGCAACAATTCTGATAGAGGTTTTCGTTCAAAGAGCATATCGTTTTGATTAAATATTTAACGGCAAAGATATACAAACGAAAGCAAGAAGAACAACATACAGCCCAAAAAGATAGAAAAATATTAAATAAGAATCCGTATAGTCATCAAAAATACAAATTCGCAAACCTACGCACGATGGATCGCATTCCCAATTCTACTGATTTTTAGACAACAGACCATCCCCATTCCTTAAATAAAAAATTGACAGAAACAAAAAGCTGCTCCAGAAAATTCCCAGAACAGCTTTTTCAAAAAATGCGATATAATCAACTATTTTTCGATACGCATCTTATAGAAAGAACGCCATACAAAAACGAGGGCGACCGCTAAAAAAACCACCCCGAAATAAGGTGCCAGGTCGCGGAAATTTTCACTGATAGCAATTTCCATGGCAAGCAAACCAAACAGGGTCGTAAATTTGATGATCGGATTCAGCGCCACCGACGAAGTATCTTTGAATGGATCGCCCACGGTGTCGCCCACCACCGTGGCATCGTGAAGCGGCGTTCCTTTGGCTTTCAAATCCACCTCCACCACCTTTTTCGCATTGTCCCAAGCGCCCCCGGCATTGGCCATAAACACGGCTTGAAACAATCCAAACACAGCTATCGCAATCAAGTAACTGATAAACAGAGCCACAGCATGAATGCCTCCTATGCCCGAAGGCGATGAAAGACAAGCAAACGCCAAAGCAAAGAAAAAGACCGCAATGAAGATATTGAACATTCCCTTTTGAGCATACTGCGTGCAGATCTTTACCACTTCGGTGGAAGATTTTTCATCAGCTTTTTTCGGCGAGTTAGGGTCGAGATTGATATGCCCTTTGATGTATTCGACAGCACGAAATGCGCCTGTAGTGACCGCTTGCGTGGAAGCAGCCGTAAACCAGTAAACGACAGCCCCACCAAGAATAAATCCGAGAATGGAATAGGGATTCAACAAATTCAGAATATCTTCGGGCTTCACGCCCAACGTTTTTTGAATCATCAAGATCAACGAGAAAATCATGGTAGTGGCACCTACCACCGCAGTGCCAATCAGCACAGGTTTCGCCGTGGCCTTGAACGTGTTTCCCGCACCGTCGTTGGCCTCCAGATAATATTTTGACTTTTCAAAATCGGGTTTGAATCCAAAATCCCGTTCAATCTCGTCGGAAACATTCGGCACTTCTTCAATCAATGACAATTCATACACAGATTGGGCGTTGTCTGTTACCGGCCCATAGCTGTCCACCGCAATGGTCACCGGGCCCATGCCCAACAGCCCGAATGCGACCAAGCCAAATGCGAATATGGAAGGATAGACCATAATCAGATCCAAGCCCATCGTGCTGAAAAGATAAGCTACAAACATCAAAACAAAGAACACCATCCCCATCCAGAATGCGCTGAAGTTGCCAGCTACAAAACCAGAGAGAATCACCAGCGATGCGCCACCTTCTTTGCCAGCATTCACCACTTCGTTCACGTGCGCAGATTTGGGGGAAGTAAACAATTTCGTAATTTCAGGAATCAATGCTCCGCCAATCGTGCCACAACTAATGATGGAGGCAAGAATCCACCACATATCTGTATTTCCATTCAAATTAGGAATCAGCACATAGCTTGCACAGAATGTGACAACGATGGAAAGAAGAGAAGTGATCCACACCAGGTTGGTCAGAGGTTGTTCAAAGTCCAGATCATCGCTATTTCCGTATCTTGTTTTGCTGATAAATCCATTGATCCAAAACGAAACTATGGATGTGATAATCATCAAAATGCGCATTGCGAAAATCCAAGTCAGCAACTCAATCTGCAATTCGGCGGTCAATGCGTTATTCCCGGCCACACCCACAGCCAAGAGGATAAACGAGATAAGGGCAACACCAGTCACTCCATACGTTTCGAAGCCATCAGCCGTAGGGCCAACACTGTCACCCGCGTTGTCACCCGTGCAGTCGGCAATGACTCCCGGATTTCGAGGGTCATCTTCCCCAATCTTGAAAACTACCTTCATCAAGTCTGAGCCAATGTCGGCTATTTTCGTGAAGATGCCTCCTGCAATACGCAGGACAGACGCTCCCAATGACTCGCCAATCGCAAAACCGATGAAACAGGCACCTGCCAAGTGCCCAGGCATCAATAGCAAGATGACCAGCATGAGAATCAATTCCACACAGATAAGCACCACGCCGATGCTCATGCCTGCATTCAAGGGAATGTTCAGCAAGTCCAGCGGTTTTCTTTTCAGCGAGGCAAAAGCCATCCGTGCATTGGCCAGTGTATTCATCCTGATACCGAAAGCGGCAACTGAATATGAGCCGAGAATACCGATTACAGTCCAGGTTAAAATCAAAAGCACACCACCGATCCCAAACAAGCTTTCGCCGTTGTGGCCCTTTGCCAAAAAACCAAAATAGCCGGCAACTGCAGCCCCAATGAATAAAAATAGAATGGCTAGAAATTTCCCTTGTTGTTTGAGATAAGCGGAACATGTCTTGAAGATGACATCTGAAATTTCCAACATGGCTTTGTGCGCAGGAATCTTTTTAATTTTCAGAAAATGATAGAATCCGAACAACAGGCCGAGAAGCGTAATAAGAAAGCCCCAATACAGCACACCTTCGTGTTTTATGCCTTCAGGAACTTGTAGATCGGCCTCGCTACCCCATGAAACTATGGGCAAGGCCAGCATCGTGAAGAAAACAAGTAGCTTTTTCATAAGATGGTAAATTGAAATACAATAGTTAACAATATTGATACGTATATTAATTTAATTAATATGCTCAACTATTTCACTTTTTGATAATTACCATTAAAAAACAACCTCCCTACATTGATACTGCTAATGTACGAAATTACTTTCTGAATGGTGGAATAAATTATACTAAAAATGCCACCCACAAGAATCTAATTTATTATTTATTATGAATTCATACACAAAACTACAACACCAAGAACAAATTCCATTACAATCAGCGTTTACAGGCAAGCATCGTGGACGAATAAAATATGCAAAAGAGACATCCTCCGAATAGAATATGCTCATTCAATACTTAAACAATTGCAAATTGAAGACACCCGAAAAGCAGCATTCAAAAATATTCTTTACATTTGTGGGAAAGATTCATCTATTTTACAAACATTCTATGGCTGACGACAAAAAAATTATTTTTTCGATGATTGGGGTAAGCAAGATTATCCCCCCGCAAAAACAAATTTTAAAAAACATCTACCTTTCTTTTTTCTACGGAGCAAAAATTGGGATCATAGGTCTCAATGGTTCGGGGAAATCTACCTTGATGAAAATCATTGCCGGAATCGACAAAGAGTTTCAAGGCGAAGTTGTGTCCGACAAAACGTTCTCTGTCGGATACCTTGAGCAAGACCCAAAGCTTGATCCTTCGAAAACCGTGAAAGAAATCGTACAGGAAGGTGTGCAACCAATTACAGACCTGCTGATTGAATATGAGGCCATTAACGAGAAGTTTGGACTTCCAGAATATTACGAGGATGCGGACAAGATGGACAAGCTTTTTGCCCGTCAAGCAGAACTTCAAGATAAAATCGATGCGGTGGACGCATGGAACCTCGACAACAAGCTCGAGCGCGCAATGGATGCCCTCCGTTGTCCGGACGGCGATCAGTCGGTGGAATTTCTTTCCGGAGGAGAAAAGCGTCGTGTGGCACTTTGCCGCTTGCTTTTGCAAGAACCCGACGTATTGCTTTTGGATGAGCCAACCAACCACCTGGATGCAGAATCTATCGACTGGCTGGAACAACATTTGCAGCAATACAAAGGAACTGTTATTTGCGTCACCCACGACCGCTACTTCCTCGACCACGTGGCCGGATGGATCTTAGAACTTGACCGTGGCGAAGGTATTCCTTGGAAAGGAAATTACACTTCATGGTTGGAACAGAAAACCAAACGGATGGAGCAAGAGGAAAAGCAAGCCAGCAAACGGCGCAAAACCTTGGAACGTGAGTTGGACTGGGTGAGAATGGCTCCCAAAGCGCGCCAAGCAAAAGGAAAAGCTCGTTTGAATTCGTATGAAAAATTGTTGAATGAAGACCAAAAAGCACGCGAAGACAAACTCGAGATATTTATCCCCAACGGCCCTCGCCTTGGTAATAAAGTGATCGAGGCGCACGGAGTGGCAAAAGCCTTTGGGGACAAGCTGCTTTTCGACAACCTCAACTTCACCCTTCCACCCAACGGCATTGTGGGAATCATCGGACCCAACGGGGCTGGTAAAACAACCTTGTTTCGCTTGATCCAAGGATTGGAAACTCCCAACAAAGGGACTTTTGAAGTGGGAGAAACCGTGAAAACGGCCTATGTTGATCAAGCACACACATCGATCGACCCAAACAAGACGGTCTATCAAGTGGTGTCCGAAGGAGCCGATTTCATCCGGGTTGGAGGCAAAGAGATCAATGCCCGTGCCTACCTATCCAAATTCAATTTCGCTGGAGCAGACCAAGAAAAGCTCACTGGCGTTCTTTCTGGCGGCGAACGCAACCGGTTGCACTTGGCATTGACTTTAAAAGCCGAAGCCAACGTGCTTCTTCTTGATGAGCCAACCAATGACATTGACGTTAACACCCTTCGCGCATTGGAAGAAGGATTGGAGAACTTTGCAGGATGTGCTGTCGTCATTTCTCACGATCGCTGGTTTTTGGACAGGATTTGCACCCATATTTTGGCATTTGAAGGAAATTCCGAAGTGTTCTATTTCGAAGGTTCATACAGCGAATACGAAGAAAACAAAAAAGCCCGACTTGGTAACGAAGAACCCAAAAGAGTGCGTTACCGCAAGCTAACGGAATAAAAAAGAATACAGAACATTTAAACGGACAAACAGGAAGAACCCAAATATTATTTCTTGTTGTCCGTTTTTTAGTATCAGGAAACCTATTATAGAGAGAGAATGTTGTTCCCCTGCAGAAAGCCCATATCGACGAAGAGGCGGTTTTACCTAATCGCCCTCTCCATGCTATGCACCAACTGTTTGGACATAGAATGCAAGAACAACAAGGAAGAACCTTTTTCCTATAATTCTGACTCCGTCCACTGTGTCTTCCAACTTCCCCCCGAAGAGGTGAGTAACAAAATAGTATTACCCAAAAGGATTAACTTTAAAAGTACCAAAGAAGCACTGGAGATTGTCGATAAGGTTATCAAAAAAAAAGACGAGTATCAGTATTATCAACAAAACTATTGCAATTATGAGGTTTACGACAAATTGATGTTTGCTTGGAACAATTTCAACCCCAATAAAAGGATTTTTCGCCATTGGCCTTTCATGAAGCAATACACCGACACTTCCACGGTAAGCAATCGTTCGATTCTACCACTTGCCATGTACGAATCTTTTGCCTCCAATTACTATCGCCGCTCACCATCGGCCCAAATCCAGACAGTACGTGGACGAACAATCTATGGCATTACAGACGATCTCCATGCCGAAGATGCTTGTGAAAATTTGGTGAAAATTTTCGAGACTGTGGATATTCGGAAAAATGACCTAAGGCTCTTCTTTAACAAAATTATCGCCCCGCTCAATAACAAATACGCCACCAGCGTTTACCGCTGGGAGATAATGGATACTGTCGATATCCAGGGTAAACCGTACATCAACCTCTGTTTTCGACCTAGTTCGGTGATGGATTTGGGATTTGTGGGTAATCTGTATGTCTCAACAGATGGAAATTTCACCATCAAACGGGTGGTGATGAAGATCTCCAAATCGATGAACATCAATTATGTAGAAGAATTTGTCATCTATCAGAATTTTGAGGAGTTAGTCCCTCGGATCTGGGTTCCCTCACGGCTATCGATCACAACAAAAATATCGGCTTTCGGCATTGTGAAAAATTATATTGAATTTGGACGTTTCTACAATAACTTCCAATTTTGCAAAAAGCCTGACTCAATCTACAATTCAAAGAAAAAGATAGTTTACGACAACAAATACCTCGAACGAGACACTGACTTCTGGAAAGACAAACGGACAATCACCTCTACTAAACACAACCAGGAATACTCCAGCGACAGCATCGTAAATAAAATATCATCCATACCCTTTATCAAATATTCAATAAAAACAATCGACCTCCTCGCCAACAACTATATTCCTTTGGCAAAGAAAGGAGAGAAGAACAAAATCAGTCTGGGAACATTCGACACCTTCTACAGTGCCAACTCCATTGAGGGAACACGCTTGCGATTGACGGCCGTCACCACAGCCAACCTCCACCCGCATCTTTTCTTCACCGCTTATGGAGCCTACGGGTTCAAAGACGAGACATTCAAGTATTCGGCTGCAACAACTTGGGCATTCAACAAGCCCAAGCTCTACACACAGGAATTTCCACAAAACAACCTTACATTTTCCTGCGAATATGATCTGAATGTGCTTGGAGAGAACTATTTGTATTCGAAACGCGACAACATCTTCTTGTCGTTTCTTCGCTACCGCCGATTACAGCGAATGACCTATGCCCGCAGAATGCAATTAGCCTATATCAAGGAATTTACGGACGGATTCTCGTTCCGCCTTTTGCTGAAAACCCAAAAGGAAACACCCGCGGGAGACCTTAGATTTAACACATATGGAGGCTTTGGGAATTTCTATGAAGTGAACGACTTGCAGACAACCGAAATTTCTTCCATTCTCCGATTTGCAACCAACGAACGCTTTTATGTGAGAAACAACGAGCGGACAAACATTCCGGACGAACGCTTTGTGATCAGCCTGACCCATGTGCTGGGATTGAAAAACTTTTTGGGAGGCCAATATCATTACAACCGGCTCCAACTACACATCATCAAAGATTATTGGTTGGCTAGTTTCGGACAATTGAAGACATCTTTCAAGATAGAAAAAATTTGGGGAACAGTTCCCTACCCCCTATTACTAGCACCCAATGCAAACAATTCCTACACCATCCAAAACGAAAGTTTTTCGCTTATCAGCCCCTTGGAGTTTATCAACGACAGGCAGATGTGCTGGGATTTGGACTATTACTTCAAAGGATGGCTTTGCAAGAAAATCCCCTATGTGAAAAGGCTGCATCTGAGAGAAGTGGTAGGATTAAGTGGAGCCATGGGGACATTGTACATCAAAAATAATCCTTTGTACAACCACTCCCTTTTCTTATTTCCGAACAACACAAGAAGCATGTTGAACGATCCTTATTTAGAAATGAATATGGGTCTGAGCAATATTTTCCGAGTTTTTCGTGTCGATTATATCCGAAGACTAAACTATTTGGATGGAAACGGGGTAAAGAAAGATGGATTACGTGTTTCAATGCAACTACGATTCTGACACGAACAATATTCATCCCATGTCCACGTTTTATTTTTATAAATTCCTGTGGCTAGAAATGAATAAAAAAGTCTCCATATTTCTGGTATTTTTACTTTGCTCGGTTGCACTAAGGGCGCAAGAGCTCAATGCCAAACTGACCCTGAATACTTCGAAAATATCGGGTTCGGACAAGACCGTATTCACCACTTTGCAAACCTCTCTCGAAGAATTCATCAATGGTACAAAATGGACAGAATCAAATTTTTCAACCATTGAGAAAATCGATTGCTCGTTTACCATCATCCTCAATTCGATGAGCGGGGATAGTTTCTCCGGAGAAATCCTGGTCACTTCGAACCGGCCTGTTTACAATTCTTCCTACATAACCCCTTTATTCAATTACCGCGATGTGGATTTCACATTCAATTACACGGCTGGCGAAATACTGGAATTTACACCAAATAACATATCCAGCAACTTGATAGCCGTTGTTTCCTACTATGCCTACATCCTTATCGGATTAGATTTCGATTCATTTTCACCTAACGGAGGTGCACCTTACTTCGAAACAGCCATGCAGATCGTAAATTCGGCGCAATCGCTTGGCGTGAAAGGATGGACTGCATTCGAAAACGACCGAAACCGTTATGCCTTGGCCCTGGGTCTCACGCAAGAAAGCATGAAACCATTCCATCAACTGTGGTATCAATATCACCGGTTGGGATTGGACGATATGGCATCGAATGTGGAGAGAGGAAAAGGGGAAATAAGCTCAGCCTTGGAGATATTGCCAAAGCTAAAAGAAGTGAAAACGAGCAATGCCAATCTATTGTTCTTCAGCGACACAAAGCTTGATGAAATCGTTCAAATATTTGGTAAATCGGACACCGAGACCAAGCAGGCACTTTATAAATCGTTGAACACAATTTTCCCCACAAAATCTTCTATTTTAGACAAACTGAAAAAATAAAAGAAGAAGAAGACATTTGAAAAATGCATCCTTCTTCCCATAAAAAATTGCTTAAAACGCTTATTTTTGAGCCATAAATCTATTGTTGTCAACCGATTGTTTGAAAGCCAACACGCCTTGAGCATTCAAAGGGACATTTCTTTCCTGTCCGTTGACATAGACAATAGCATTTTCTTTGTCCACTACCTTCAGTAACTTCGTGACTTGACCATCGGCAACCATATTCCATGTGTTTGTCTTCTTGTCGTAAACGAGGTTCATTTGTTGACCTTTTTCGTCTTGAATCTTGTACCCATCTTTCAAGGTTTCAACAGTATAAACACCATTTTGGCCTTGCACTTTTTTTACAATTCCAGCTTCAATAGGATTGTCTCCAGTCCAAAATTCAATGGAGTTGATCACTAAACCATCAGCAAAGATAGCCACAGGATACACAGGAACAATATGAAGGGCGATAAACACCAGTTCATTCACAAACTTATTATCCAAAGTCTGATTCCAAGCTAATACTTTATTTGTCAAGCTGAATGAACCAATGCAAGAACTAAAGGTGATACTACCTGCAAGCAAAAGTGCGGCAGCTACATAAACATACTTTTTTTTCATGTTAGTAAAAAATTTAATGTAAAGTTCAATTGATCTTATGAAATTTATGAAGACAAATATAAGACTTTTTCTATACCCGATTGCATTTACTCATTATATTTATACAAACAATTTGCCTGATTTTCGAATGAAATCTTTTTGAAGAGTAAAAAATGAGCTATCTTTGAGACACTTTAAGGTAAAAGAGGCATGTTTCATTGACCGCAAAACCTCAAAAAGACAATTACCATCAAGCCAACCTAACAATGAAATTATTATTGCTCAGTAATTCGACAAATCCGGGAGAAGCTTATTTAAACTATCCCAAACACAATATCCAAGCCTTCTTAGGAAAAGAAGCAGTAGAGGTACTTTTTATCCCTTATGCAGCCGTCACCTTTTCCTACGACGAATACGAAAAGAAAGTAGGCGGTCGTTTTTCCGAATTGGGATACACGGTAAAGGGCATCCATCGTTTCGAGAATCCCATCGAAGCGGTCAAAGAAGCCAAAGTAATAGCTGTGGGTGGAGGAAACACGTGGAAGCTGGTGCGGATGCTGCACGACAACGGGCTGATTGAAGCCATCCGCGAGAAAGTAGTATCGGGAACACCTTATATTGGATGGAGCGCCGGATCGAACGTTGCTTGCCCTACCTTGAGAACGACCAACGACATGCCCATCACCGATCCAAAAACCTTCAACACACTCAATCTCGTCCCATTCCAGATCAACCCACATTACCTTGACGACCATCCGAGCAATCATGGGGGAGAAACCCGTGAAATGCGCATTCAGGAGTTTATAGAAGAAAATCCCGAAGTGTATGTGGTCGGCTTGAGGGAGACTACGATGTTCTGGATTGAAGACAACAAAATAAAACTAATTGGAAGTCGCACGGCACGGATCTTCAAAAAAGGAGAAAATGCCGTTGAGCTGAATAAGGATAATGATTTTAGTTTCTTGCTAGCATGAAGCACATCGGATTGCTTTCGGACACGCACGGCTTTTGGGACGATCGTTTTGAAGAATATTTCCGTAATTGCGACGAAATATGGCATGCAGGAGATATTGGCAGCATAGAGCTTGCCGAACGATTCGAAAAGATAAAGCCCTTTCGGGCTGTACATGGCAATATAGATGATTTCCGGGTGCGGGCAGCCTTTCCAGAGAAGCTCCGTTTCGATATGGAGGGAGTGGATGTGCTGATGACGCATATCGGCGGATACCCAGGGAAATACGATGCGCGGATATTGAAAATACTTACCACGGCACCTCCAAAGATTTTTATTTGTGGACATTCGCACATATTGAAAGTCATTTACGACAAAAGACATAACTTATTGAGTGTCAATCCAGGTGCTGCTGGCAAGCATGGATTCCATAAAACTCGGACAATCATGCGTATGTCTTTTGACCAGGGGCATATCACTGATGCAGAAGTGATTGAACTAAAGGATGAAGACCGATCCTAGATCAATAAAGTAGAGGCAGGAGAAACTAATATTAGTCAAAATCTCCCCATTATCGAAAAACGGATATTTCTAAACTTATGATTATCACTTAGTCACCACGCTAAAGACATGTATAGATTTCCAAAAATACCATGGCTAGAGAGCCTTAAAAGAGACCTTAAAAAGATGAAAATTAATTTTCTTCTCATGAATAGAATCACAGTTGTAGCAGGCTTTTTGTTTTCTGCACCTTACCTGTTCTCCCAAACCCAAAATTTGGAGGTGCATAATTCTAGTGTCCCACTTCAACCTGTCGCCATTGAAATTCCTATTCAGCAGCTGCAGCTTCCTGTCGGGATTTATGAAAGTGCGGTTGAATGGCAACAGGCTGAACCACTGAATCATGTCATCAAGAAAAATCTAAATTAAGAAAATTACGGCGAACGAGCTTAATCATGACATCGCATTCAAATCACAAAGCAAACAAGCTAAATATTATACCATGGATACTTCGAAATTGAATAAAGAACCCGTAGTCATCAAAAATGATATCCTGAAATGTATCAACCAAGTGGTAAACAAATTGAATAAGCCACTGAAGACTAAGTTTAAATAATTCACCAAAATAAATTTTCACAATGAAGGTATTTTTAGATAAAGACTTTGTCCTTGAGACGGACACAGCCAAAGAGCTTTACCATGAGCATGCAGCAAAGCTTCCAATCATCGACTACCACTGCCACCTGAATCCGAAGTTGGTGGCTGAAAATCATCAATTCGACAACCTAAGCGAAGTGTGGCTATCAGGCGACCACTACAAATGGCGCGCCATGCGAACCAATGGAGTGGACGAACGCTTTTGCACAGGAAAAGAGACTACCGACTGGGAAAAATTTGAAAAATGGGCCGAAACGGTGCCTTACACCATGCGCAACCCACTCTACCATTGGACTCACCTTGAATTGAAAACAGCATTTGGCGTAGAAAAGATTTTAAAACCTGAAACTGCCCGCGAAATATACGATTTTTGTACGGCCAAACTTCGAACTCCTGAGTTTTCGGCACGTGGACTCATGAAGCATTACAAAGTAGAAACTGTCTGCACAACCGACGATCCTATCGATTCGTTGGAATACCATATCGCAGTAAAAAACGAAGGCTTTGAAGTCAAAATGCTTCCCACTTGGCGTCCCGACAAGGCAATGGCAGTGGAAGTTGCTACTGATTTCAAAGCTTATGTGGAAAAATTATCAGAAGTTTCGGGGGTGACAATCAGTAAATTTGCAGATATGATCGCAGCTTTGCGGATACGTCATGATTTCTTTGCCAGCGTAGGCTGTCGTTTGTCAGACCATGGTATCGAAGAATTTTATGCGGAAGATTACACCCAAAATGAGATTGATTCGATTTTTAACAAGGTTTATGGCGGTAAAGAATTGAATTTGGAAGAAATAGTGAAATTCAAATCAGCGATGTTGGTTGAATTTGCCATCCTTGACTGGGAAGCCGGTTGGACACAACAGTTCCACTATGGAGTTATTCGCAACAACAATACCCGTTTGTTCAACCAACTGGGTGCTGACACAGGCTTCGACTCCATTGGCGACTTCACTGTAGCGAAAAACATGTCTAAATTTTTCAACCGTTTGGATATCAATAACCAATTGGCAAAAACCATTATCTATAACCTGAACCCGCGCGACAACGATTTGATTGCGACGATGATTGGTAACTTTCAGGATGGTTCGGTGGCTGGTAAAATTCAGTTTGGTTCTGGCTGGTGGTTCCTTGACCAGAAAACAGGTATGGAAGCGCAGATGAACTCTTTGTCCAATTTGGGATTGTTGAGCCGTTTTGTCGGAATGTTAACTGATTCCCGCAGCTTCCTCTCCTACCCTCGCCACGAATATTTCCGCCGCATCCTTTGCAACCTGATTGGAAACGATGTGGAAAAGGGACTTTTGCCTGCTTCTGAACTCGCTTTCCTTGGTCAATTGGTAGAAAGCGTATCGTATTACAATGCGAAGGATTTCTTTAAATTCTAATTCGAAAAACAATAAAGAAAACCAAACTCTCTTTGCCGATTTTTTTGGCAAAGAGAGAGCTTTAAATATAAAAATAATATAACCATCTAAACAAAACCATAAAGCATCTGGATTCAGATGTTCTAAAAAAACTAAACTTATGAGCCAAAACTCAAATGCAGCAATCCCCAAAATGACAAACTATCGGTGGACAATCTGTCTGATGCTGTTTGTTGCAACCACGATCAATTACCTCGACAGACAAGTGCTTTCATTGACTTGGAAGGATTTTATCGCTCCTGAATTTCACTGGACTAACGACCATTATGGAACTATCACCGCTTTATTCTCCATCTTCTATGCGGTGAGCATGCTTTTTGCAGGCAAATTCATAGACTGGATGGATACCAAGAAGGGATTCCTTTGGGCCATTGGAGTATGGTCTGTAGGTGCTATGATCCACGCCTTTTGCGGCATCGCCACTTCAGGAGTGGTTGCAGGCCACTGGCTCGTTGGATTTGAAGGAGCAAAAGAAGCCATAGCGTTGACTCAAAATGTGGGTCTAGTTGCCAGTGTGAGTGTCACCTTGTTTATATTTGCCCGCTTGGTGCTGGCCATTGGGGAATCGGGAAATTTTCCAGCGGCTATTAAAGCGACGGCCGAATTTTTCCCCAAAAAAGACAGAGCTTTTTCAACCAGTATCTTCAATGCTGGCGCCACGGTGGGAGCACTAGCTGCGCCGGTCACCATACCATTGATTGCCAAATTGTGGGGCTGGGAAATGTCTTTCATCATTATCGGAGCTTTGGGATTTGTATGGATGGGCTTTTGGCAATTGGTATATCAAAAGCCGGATAAGCATCCAAAAGTAAATGCAGCAGAATTGGCTTACATCCAATCAGACCAAGACGACGAAAAGTTTGCAAAGGGATATGTGGAAGGACAACCAACCAAAAAAATAACATTCAAAGAAGCTATCCGATACAAACAAACATGGGCATTTGCTTTCGGCAAATTTATGACTGACGGAGTTTGGTGGTTTTTCTTGTTCTGGGCACCAGCCTATCTTAGCTCCGTGTATGGGATCAAATCTTCCGACTCTGCCGGACAGCTGGCCATTTTTGTACTGTATCTCATCACCTTATTATCTATCATTGGAGGATGGCTACCTTCTTACTTTATCGACAAAAAAGGGATGAACCCTTATGCCGGAAGGATGAAATCGATGCTAATTTTTGCTTTCTTTCCACTTTTGGCGTTGCTCGCACAACCTTTAGGACATATCTCGTATTGGGTGCCGGTGGTAATCATCGGGATTGCGGGTGCCGCCCACCAGGCATGGTCTGCCAATATTTTTTCAACCATTGGAGACATGTTCCCCAAAAAGGCAATCGCCACCATTACCGGCATCGGCGGCATGGCTGGAGGAGTTGGCTCGTTCTTGATCAATAAAGGCTCTGGATTGTTGTTCGATTTCACGCAAAAAAACTGGAGTACGGTGAATGGACAAGACATGCTAGAGAAATTTCCACAACTGAGTAGCCCTGAAACCACTGACAGTTTCCTCAAAGCAAATGGCGCAGGAAGCATCGAAGAATTCCTGAAACACCTCTCTGATTCTGGCGAAACGGTGGTCAACGGCATCAATTCGGGATACATGATTATTTTCTCCATCTGTGCGGTTGCCTACCTGATCGGCTGGGTGGTGATGAAAATATTAGTTCCGAAATACAAGCCGATTACAGATTTATAATTCAATTCAAACAAAACAGTTTAAATACAAAATAAAGAAATGAAAAAGCTAAATAAAACGACGGTTGAAAAACCCGAACTTCCCGTAAAGATCCTTCAATTTGGTGAAGGCAATTTCTTGCGTGCATTTGTTGACTGGATGATCCATAAAGCCAACCAAAAAGGTGTTCTCAACCATGGTGTTGTGGCTGTTCAACCGATTGCGGGTGGAGATTTTGTGGCCAATCTTTTCAAAGGGCAAGATTCCCTGTACCATGTTTACTTGGAAGGAATCAAGGACAAACAACCAGTGAAAGAAGTCACCTTAGTGAAAAGCATCAACAGTGTTCTAAACCCGTATCTACATTATGCGGAATATGAAAAAGTGTTCTTAAGCGAAGGTTTGGAAATGATTGTTTCGAATACCACAGAAGCCGGAATCCGCTATGAAGAAGGAGACGACCTCACGGCTCTTCCTCCAAAATCTTATCCGGCAAAAATGACCGCATTGCTGCACAAGCGTTTCCAAAAATTCAACGGCGCGGCAGACAAAGGCCTGTTGGTCATTTGCTGCGAATTGATTGAAGACAACGGCTCCACACTGCGTGAATATGTGCTCAAGCATGCCGAATACAACAAGCTCGAACCCGAATTTATCGACTGGGTGAAAACTTCCATCCATCTCTACGATACCTTGGTAGATCGCATCGTTCCCGGATTCCCCAAAGAAAACATCAAGGAAATCCAAGAAGAAATTGGCTTCGAAGACAATTTAGTTGTGAAAGGCGAATATTTCCACGTATGGGCTATTGGCGGCGATTCAATCATCAAGGAAAAACTGCCTTTGGACAAAGCGGGGCTGAACGTCCTTTTCATGGACGACATCAAGGAATTCCGTGCCAAAAAAGTGCGCGTGCTCAATGGTTCACACACAGCGATGGTTCCCGTGGCTTTGCAATTGGGGTGCGAAACAGTGATGGATGCTTTCAATACGCCGGAAGTGGAGAAATACATCAACCAATTGGTGGATACCGAAGTGCTACCCATGATTCCCGGAGAAAAAGAGGAGCTGAAGGCATTTTCCGCCAAAATCCTTGAACGGTTCTACAACCCCTTCTTAAAGCACTACCTGAAGGATATTTCGTTGAACTCCATTTCGAAATGGGAGACCCGCGATTACCCAACCGTCTATGACAACTACAAAAAAGGAGACAAATTGGCCAAGCTAACCTTGTTCTCTTTCGCGTCCTTGTTGGTCCTTTACACTGGCCAGTCAGAAGCCAAAGGATTTGCCCCAAACGACACCAAAGAGTTTATCGATTTTATCCAATCCTCTTTCGACAAAAACGACATCGAAGGCTGGGTGAAGGCTATTGTTGAAAACAAAACGATATGGACGGAAGACTTCACCCAGGTTTCAGGCTTTACCGAAGAAGTGGCCAAAGACGTGAAGCTGATTCTCGACAAGGGAATGTTGGAGGCATTAAAAACAATTCTTGCATGAAATACGTTTTAAGCTGAATCTGAATTCGTTCAACTTAAAAAAACAGAGATGAGTAAATACTTAAAAATACATCCCAGCGACAACGTTGCTGTTGCCATAGAAAAATTGGAAGAAGGGGATATCCTGTCTGTGGAGGGAAAGGAAATCAAAATCCTAAATTCGATTGAGACAGGACATAAATTTGCCTTGGCGGAAATTCCCGAAAGGGCAAACATTGTGAAATATGGATACCCCATCGGCCATGCGCTCAAGGACATTTATCCGGGCGAACATGTGCACACGCACAATTTGAAAACGAATCTCCACGACAACTTGCAATACATTTATTCTCCGGTGTACCCCAAACTGGAAATACCGAAGAGCAACTTGACGGTGCAAGGCTACCTTCGTTACGACGGGAACATGGGCATCCGCAACGAGTTGTGGATTGTGCCAACGGTAGGTTGCGTGAACGGGCAGGCGCAAGCCATTATCAATCGGGTAAAAAGCGAATTGGATGTTTCCCACATCGATGACATCCGCGTTTATACGCACAATTACGGCTGCTCGCAGCTTGGCGACGACCACACCAACACCCAAAAAGCATTGGCGGCATTGGCCCGTCATCCAAATGCAGGAGGTGTATTGGTCATGAGCCTTGGTTGCGAGAACAACCAGCAGTCCGATTTCAAAAAAGCGATGGGAAGTTGGGATTCCGAACGCACACGTTTTCTTATTTCACAAGATGTGGAAGACGAAATCGAAGTTGGTTTCGAGATGATGGGAGAACTGGTGGAACGCATGCGCAAGGACAAACGGGAAGCATTGCCTCTTTCCAAGCTGAAAGTTGGATTGAAGTGTGGTGGAAGCGATGGTTTCTCGGGCATAACAGCAAATCCGCTGGTGGGGCAATTCTCCGACTGGTTGATTGCACAAGGCGGAACGACCATCCTGACGGAGGTTCCCGAAATGTTCGGTGCAGAAACCATCTTGATGAACCGTGCAAAAAGCGAAAAAGTATTCAACGATACGGTCTTGTTGGTGAATAATTTCAAGAATTATTTCCGCAAATTCGACCAACCCATCTATGAAAACCCGTCTCCAGGAAACAAAGCCGGAGGAATCAGCACCCTGGAAGACAAATCCTTAGGATGCACTCAAAAAGGAGGGAACTCTGAAGTGGTGGCTGTGCTCGACTATGCGCAACCAGCCACAGAACATGGCTTAAACCTACTGAATGCCCCAGGCAACGACTTGGTGGCTGCCTCAGCCTTGGCCATGTCTGGATGCCAATTGGTGCTGTTCACCACAGGACGCGGAACGCCATTCGGTTCGTTTGTCCCCACGATGAAGATCTCGACCAATTCTCGCTTGTTCAACTTCAAGAAAAATTGGATCGACTTCAATGCCGGAAAATTGCTTGAAGGGAAGAGTATCGAAAGCGTTCTGGACGAGTTTGTTCAGTTCATCTTGGAAACGGCAAACGGCCATCACCTGAAACATGAATTGACCGGATTTAAGGAGCTGGCCATTTTCAAATCAGGTGTGACTTTGTAATTTTTGTATTGAAATACCTTTTCTCATAGAGATATTTATATTGGTGATTTGAGGCCAAGGCTGTTGCGACAATAGCCTTGGCTTCAAATATGTTAAGTTGGCTTGAATATATAAAAGAATCAAGTTCATTTCCGACTTAGGCCTCAAACAGCAAATCGGATGGCTGATCTCAAATGAACGCTAACTTCACAGAAATTAGCCTGAACAAATATTTTATAGCATAATAAATTTTTGCTTTTTTAGAAAAGAGGAAAGCAAAAAAATATTCGCTCGATAGAAAAAAATGAGAAAGCATTGTATGCCGCAGGTATGCACCTTTTTACATTAACAGGCAACATTACGTATCGAAAGACGAATTCTCCCTATTTTCGAAGATCCTCGTTCTCCTTTTTGAAAACTTTAGGAATCATAAATCCGGCATACAAGGTGAGGACAGCACCTATCGACAGGCACATCACCCAATATTTCAAGTTGAAATACATGAACACGGCAGCTGCGATCATAAACAGGGCGCCAAATACCTGCATGTTGGACAAGCGTTTGCCCCGGAAGTTTTTTCCCGGATAGGGATTCAACATAGTCGCAATAGTCAAGCCTATAGCACCCAATCCCAAGGTGAACGGGGCGATGAAAGGGTTCACCGAGAAGAATATGGCTGAAAGAAGAACTACAATTGCCGAAAATTGATAGATATACGTTTTTATTTTATCAGACATCTTTTGTGGATATAAAATCATTCAATGATGAAAACATCTTCACCAGGCTTTTTCATCAAATAATTTTCTCGGGCAAATTTTTCAATATTTTCTTTGCCCGAATAGAACTCTGTAAGCTTTTCCTTATTTTTTTGAGTCTCCTCGCGATAATATTTTATTTGTTTGTTCAATTCACTAATTTTCATTTCATTATTGAATCTATTAAAAACATTGCTGTCCCCAATAAAAAAAGCTATCACAACAATGATTCCAATCGACAGAAGTTGAACTTTTGAAAAACGGCCAATGACACTCTTGCCCCATTTTTTGAATACGCCCATTTTCATATGACTCCAAAATTAAAATAAAATAGAATTATCATCTGCAAATATAAGAATATTCGTTGAATCTGAACAGACTCGTTTTTGATTTCTATGTTATCTGTTGTAACTGAAATGCGGAAACGAAACCGGACGGAGAGCCTAAAGTACGTCCCATTGATTAGTGAACTTTCGCAAGCAAAGCAACTTACTGGTTAACAACAAACAAACAGCATATTTGGTAAGAATCCGTGAATAGCTACAACTTCATACCCGCCAAACGAGTTATTTCACATAGGGTTTAAGTAATGTTTTTTCACCATCAACCGGTGGTAAGTTTGCAATGCCCAATAACTCGGCCACAAATGGATAAACATTTACATTTTCGAATGCCGGTATTTTCTTTCCCTTTACAATCTGGGGGCCACTGGCATAAAAAATACCTTGAACATCCCTGTTTTCAGGATCATAACCATGTGCACCAACGGCAATTCCATCTTTCAGAATTTTATCTTTAACTTTCTGAGGAACAACCTCGTAACCAGAATCCATAACCAATAACACATCACCTGAGCGGTCGTTTTCTCTGCAATGCCATCTTTCAGGAGTTTCTTCTCTCAGATAAACCTTAAAATGCGACTCTCTTTTTTTCAGAGCATAATATAACTCATCTTTATATGACGGATCTTTGCAGTAAAACCGTACATGTGTGCCACTTGATGTCAATATCATTTTGTTGCGATCCAATCCAGCGAACAATTTTTCTTCTGCCAGCAATTTTTCAGCCTTAGGTTCAATTTCAGCCATGCCATGGTCGCTGACTAGCACGACATTCACCTCTAAATGTTTCGCTTCCAGTTGAGCCATAATCAAGCCCAACAAGCGGTCACACTCCAGCACCGCTTTTCTGGTTTCGTCCGAGAAGGGACCAAATTGATGCCCCACCTCATCAGTCAATGAAAAATAAAGCGAAACAAATACCGGCCGATCCTTTTGGGGTAAACTAAGCCAATGCACCACCGTATCGATTCGTGCTTCATTCGGAACACGACCATCGTATTTTTTCCAGTAATCTGGATAAGATCCCGCGATCTTCGTTTCGGAACCCGGCCAAAAGAAAGAGGCCGCCTTCATGCCATTTTGTTGCACCAATTGCCACAAAGGCAAACCGCCATAATACAACGGATTTTCGACCAGTAATCGATTGGAAGTTGAATAAGTGGTTTGCGTGGCCGGATCATAAAATAAATTATCCACCAACCCGTTATGCCCGGCATGCAAACCCGTAATGATGGCATAATGATTCGCAAACGTTTTGCTCGGAAATGTAGATATCATTGCATCAGCGGCTATTCCGTTGGCAATAAATTTTTTGAAATTTGGCGCATTGTAACGTTCTACATAATCATACCGGAAACCATCAAACGAAACCATCAAGACATATCTTTTATCAGCTCCGTGTTGTGCATTTGTCGCAATTACCGAAAACAGAACGATTAAAAACAAAAATATTTTTTTCATAAACATATAGTTAATTCGTCTAGACTCTCAGAATACAAAATTATTTGGATAGAATGGAACATATGCATGCACAAGAAAATATATAATAGCACCCTCTTAATTGAGTACTAAGTGCCATGCAAAGGTATGAACTTATCTTGTTTTTTTCAAACACAATCAACGCAGTCTTGCGAATATTGCGTGTTACAAATCAATCTCACCCAAGCTCGCGACAAGTAGGATTCGGTGTTTTACGCTTAACATAATCAGTTTTATATCAATCCAATACTCAACAATCCTTTTTTCTGCATAATCAATGGCAATATTGTATAGATACGAGCCGGTTCGCATGAGTGAACCACCAATTCCAAAATCGGCGGCAATAGGAGAGTATTTTTTCTTTCTTTTCCTTTTTAATAATATATTTGAATATGAAACGTTTCTATTATAGAATATTTAAACTAAAATATATGAAAATGAAATTAAAATTATTATTGCTATTTGCACTGTTTCCTATATTTTCTTATGCTCAGTATTTAAAATTTAGTACAGGTCCTTCTTTTTCTTCAATGAAAAAAAATGATAACAGTGCGTTGCAAAAAAATAGAACGGGCGTTAATTTTCAAGTTGGACTTGATTATTTTGAGCATCGGTTTTATTCCATTTCTAGCGAACTTGGTTACATACAAACAGGCGGAAAAGATAATATACTATTAGTAGGCGATGACGATTCCAGGAAAGATATTAGTTTGAAATTATCTAATATACATATGAATTCAACTTTTAGGTTTAAAATAGACACGAAAAATAAATTGAACTTATTTATAGGCTGTGGACCTAAACTGGATTATCAATTTTCACCTAAATATGATTCAAATATAAATGAGATTTCTTATTATGAATTTCCCAAAAACAAATTATTGTTTGGTTTAAAAATGGAAGCTGGAGTTCAATATGAGTTGAAAAATTCAAAACTTGGCATAGAATGTTCCAATATTCAGAATTTCACAAAATCAAACAGCTTTTTAAAAAATAGTTACAATTTAATTGATTTTGTTTTTGCATTAAGAATATATTGACTATACCCGCAATTCAATCAATAACGAATAATATAGCACGAACCTTTTCTCCATAAAAACATCTTAGATATACGAAATCTATTCAATCCTAAGGTATCTTTGCAAAACAAATTATCGACTGAACAATGAGCCAAGATTACAGTGATCGATATAAAAGCTACCTGCTCCTCGAAAAAGGGATGTCACACAACACCGTGGAGGCATATATGGATGATTTGGAAAAATTATTGCAGTTTGTATCGACTGGGAAAGTTACTATCCAAGACATTAAGCTGGAAGACCTTCAGCAATTTGTAGCCACCCTCTACGATTTGGGAATTTCGGTACGGACGATTGCCCGGATAATTTCGGGCGTGAAGTCATTTTTCGGTTATCTGGTGCTGGAGGACTATATCACAAACAATCCGACGGAATTGCTCCACACGCCACAGATTGGATTAAAACTGCCAGTGGTGCTGACAGTGGAGGAAATCAACGCTATAGAAAGCGTGATTGATGTTTCCACACCGGAAGGAGTACGCAACCGTGCCATCATCGAAACGCTTTACAGTTGCGGCCTGCGGATTTCAGAACTGACAAACCTGAAATTCTCGGATATTTTCACGGACGAGGGTTTTATCCGGGTGGAAGGCAAAGGGAGCAAGCAACGCTTGATACCCATTTCTGGCAAAGCAGAAAAAGAGATCAATTATTATTTGGAAAACAGGAAACAAGTAATCCCCCAAAAGGGACAGCAGGATTTTGTCTTTATCAGCAAACGGGGAAAGGCGATTTCAAGGATAACTGTGTTTCATTTCATCAAGCAATATGCAGAATTGGCCGGCATCACCAAAAACATCAGCCCTCACACTTTCCGGCACTCTTTTGCCACGCACCTGTTGGAAGGAGGAGCCAATATCCGGGCTATCCAGCAGATGCTAGGTCATGAAAAAATCACGACTACCGAAATCTACACCCACATGGACAGGGAATTTCTTCGTCAGGAGATAATTGAACACCACCCCAGAAATACGGACAACTAAAACAAAAGGCTCAAAGTTTTCCCGTTTCCAACTTCTTGACCCGGGGAATCACCAATTCATCTTCGATAAAAGTATGTGAATCAAGCTCTTCCTGAATGATATGGAGTTCGATCAGTACATTTGTCATGGTCAGGTTAGTGGCATCTCCCTGGATATATTTGGTGAGAATTCTCGACAATTCCGACATTTTGCCTTCGATATCCGAATGATGGTCTTCGAAAACGGTGATATTGTAATCTTTGCCAACCTCAACCCCTAATAGAGAAAAAATATAAGGGAAAGCTGTTTCGTTCTCATAGTCCATGTGTTCGTTCACTTCGTTGGAATAGTCGTCGAAGAAACGGAGAATTATTTTCTGGACATTCGGTTCCAGGTTGGAAATTGCATTTTGCAAGGCATTCCGGAAGTGAGGAAGCCTCCGGTCGATGAAATAGGAATGCGATTTTTGCAAGTAATGCAAAATAGAATCCAAGGAGATTTTCTCAAATTCTGCCCGGTAATCATAAACCGACTTATTGGTTTGAAGATTGGCTATAAAAAGGAAACAATCGGCATCAACGCCATATTTTTTACAAATTGCTTCGATCGACATTTCGCCAAACCCAAGTGAGATCCCCAACCTGCTCAACAACAAAAGCAAGCGATAGTCTGCCTCGATCAACTCGGACATTTTGGTGGTCTTGGTGTATTTTCTTGTAATGCTATTCATCGCTGTGTCCATTAAATAAAAAGGCTTGAATATCCTTTGACTCTATAAAACCGGCTAAATTTAAAAATAATTTTGTTCGAAATCAATATTTGACATCATTCACATCCACCAACTTGTTGATAATCGCATAAATTGTAAGTCCCGAGACACTGTGTATCTCCAATTTTCGGGCAATGTTGCGCCGGTGGGTTATGACTGTGTGGATGGAAATGTTGTGATGGTCTGCTATTTCTTTATTGCTCATCCCTTTCACCAGGCTCTTGAGTATCTCTGTTTCGCGATCGCTTAGGTCATCCTGCCCGTTTTCGTTCGAGTTGCTATCCTTGAGTGCATTGGTCAAAATGCTCTCTATATTTGCTTCAGAATCATTTATCCGGATCACAGCATCATAAGACTGGTAGAACTGTTCATCTATCATATTATAAACCAATGCAATGACCACCATCTTTTTATCCAGCTTGAGGCGTTGCCTTATTTCCGACTTTGAAATCCGACCCAATAGCATCGGGTTGATAACAATCGCATCAGGCCGCAAAGCCACGCTTTGCGCACTCAGATTCTCCAGATCTTTCCATTCCACCACCTTATCCACAATTGGAAGCTGCGAAAGAGAATATACCAATCCCTTACGAATGATGTATGACATTTCGGCTACCGCAATTGTCTTTTTCAAATTTGACATTTCTATGAAGTTCTTAAAAAATCAATGGCCTTTGTATAAAAGAAATACAATTTGTCTTTCGTACGACAATTAATCCAGGAACAAAATCTTCCGATATAATTTAGATCGGTTCTTAATTATAGTTTACAAATGTCGGAATAAATGTTGAAGCAGCCAAATCTAAATTGAAATCGTAAAAAAAAGCCGCAAAACATTTCGTCTTGCGGCTTGCACTCTTTATCGAATCTGAGAATTAATCTAAATAATCGATAGTTTCTTCTCCAATCATCCTGCGAAGTGTGTTTTTCAACTTCACATACTGAATGAACAAGTCGTGTTCTGCGATTTTAGTTGGCTCGTGCATCGGACTCTTGAAGTAGAACGACAACCAGTCTTGGATTCCGGAAAATCCAGCACGTTTGGCCAAGTCGGCAAACAACACCAAGTCCAAGCAAAGCGGAGCTGCCAAGATCGAGTCACGGCACAGAAAATCCACTTTCAACTGCATAGGGTAGCCCAACCATCCGAAGAGGTCGATGTTGTCCCAACCCTCTTTGTTGTCTTTACGAGGTGGATAGTAGTTGATACGCACTTTGTGGTAAACATTTCCATACAGATCTGGATACAATTCGGGTTGGAGGATGTTGTCGATAACCGACAATTTGGATTCTTCTTTGGTTTTGAATGAACCTGGATCGTCCAACACTTCTCCATCACGGTTGCCCAAAATGTTTGTCGAGAACCACCCGCTCAAACCAAGCATACGGGTTTTCAACATAGGAGACAACACGGTTTTCAACATTGTTTGACCTGTCTTGAAGTCTTTTCCAGCGATAGGAGTTTGCGTTTTTTCAGCAAGATCCCACATAGCAGGAATGTCCACTGTCAAGTTAGGAGCACCATTCAAATATGGAATTCCCAATGAAACTGCAGCATAAGCATAAATGTTGGATGGAGCGATTGCTGGATGATTTTCCTTCAATCCTTTTTCGAATGCAGCCAATGTCTTGTGCACTTCTCCAAGTGGGGTAAACACCTCGGTGCTTCCACACCAAATGACTACAACACGGTCGATGCCGTTTTCTTTTTTGAAATTTAGGATGTCTTCTTTCACTTGTTCAGCCAATTCCCATTTTGTAGGAGCCGACTTCACCCAAGTTCCGTGAAGACGTTTTACGAATTCCTGATCGAACACGGCCTTCATCGGCTTGATTGCGATCAATTCGTCTTTCACTTTGTCGAGGTCTTCGCTGGTCAACACTTCTGCATGTTTTGCAGCTTCATAAGCATTGTCTTCGAAAATGTCCCAACCTCCAAAAACGATGTCGTTCAAATCTGCCAAAGGCACTACATCTTTGATTTTCGGGAAGTTGTTTTCCTCTCTTTTTCCAATACGCATTGTTGCCAATTGCGTGATTGAACCTACGGGAATACCCAAACCTTTACGGGTGATAAGAGTTCCCGCAATGAATGTTGTTGCCACTGCACCAACACCAACTGTCAGGACGCCAAGCTTTCCTGTGGCTTCCTTTACATTTACTTTTGTCATTATTAATTGAGATTAAGTTACGCCGCAACCCGCAGCATTCATTAAACTTGCCTCCTGCACTGTGCCGAAGGCATATATTAACAGCCTCAATCGTAAGTCTGAACCCATTTTATTATCCCAACCCGGTATTTTTCATCTCAGGGAATACGAATTCCACGAGACTTCCATTGTTGTGAGCAGAACATACGGCTAACGCCATAGATATATCAAAAACATAAAAAATGATGCTGTCCGCCGACAAGCATCGTATGGCTACTGTTCCAAATTTTGATCTGGCTTTTCATGTGAAAAAGCATTCAAAACGGCAAAGCCAAACATTGAATATTAAGGCAAAGTTAAGATATAATTAGATAATTGAAAAGTTTTGGAATAAAAAAAGTCTTAACTCCCTTCTTGAATTTCCACTAACCGCCAATGCATCAATCTTCATTCAACTAATTTTAAATTCGACTCCCCTTGACAAAGAAGAAGAGCAATGCACCCCAGCCTACAATCAGGAACAAACCTCCGAGTGGAGTGACCGGCCCTAGAAATTTCAAGTTAGCTTTCCAATATTCGGCCATGGATAGCAGATAGATGCTACCAGAGAACAACAAAGTGCCGATCACCATGCTCCAAGCAGCCGTTTTTTCCAAGGAGGATTGGAACGTGAAGAAAAAGCCAAGCAAGAGCAGGGCAAGCGCGTGGTACATCTGGTAGCGAACTCCCACTTCAAAAGACGAAAGTTTTTCGGGAGAAAGCACCTTGGCTAAAGCATGCGAGCCCAAGGCTCCGAATATCACGGAAGTTAAGCCATAGAAGGAAGCTACGGCAAGTATGATTTGTTTTGTCATAAGAAAACGGAATATGATGTTTATTGTATAAATTTCCCTCGGTAGATTGCAGGATACGCTTCTCTTCGAGATTATCATTTACAAACTTATGGAAAAAAGTGGAATTTGCCAACCTGAATCAGGATTCAAACCATAATAAATTCGCTTCCCCAACCGTCATATTTTATCTCTGGCTTGCCGATCTATTATAAGAAACCTAACTACATTTTATCTAAAACCTGCGTAAAAATTATCTGCAAGATAGATATGTTGGATATAACAACATACATACGCTGGCTTTCAGGTGTAATTAATTGTTAATCAGATACAAAAAACTTTCTACGTGAAAGACATTTTAATTCATGCTTCGTTTCACCACCCTCTTTCTCACTGATTCTCCCCAATCAGCACCATCAATTCCTGCAGGGAAAGGCGTGCCGCTTGGTCACTTCCTTCGAGAAGGGAATCGGCCAAGTCGCGTTTGGTGCTGTGAAGCTGGATGATTTTCTCCTCGATGGTGTTTTCCGCCACCAGGCGATAGACCGTCACGGGGCGTTGTTGACCGATGCGGTGGGCACGGTCGGAAGCCTGGTCTTCGATGGACGGATTCCACCACGGGTCGAGGTGGATGACGTAGTCGGCAGCAGTGAGGTTGAGCCCCAAGCCACCCGCTCTGAGGCTGATCAAAAACAGGCTGCCTTCGCCGCCTTGAAAGCTTTTCACCCGTTTTTCGCGTTCGGAGGTGGGTGTTGAACCATCCAGATATTGGTAGGAGATGTGCATCTCGTCCAAAGTCTCCCGCACGATTGCCAGGTGTGAAACAAACTGGCTGAACACCAAAGCCCGGTGTCCGCTTTCGGTTAACTCGCCAATTATTTCTTTGAAAGTCTCCAATTTGGAAGACGGTATTCGGATGTTTTTGTCAACCAACAAGGGATTGCAACATGCTTGACGGAGTTTGGTGATTTCGGCAAGCACTTGCAGGTGCTTTGCCCCGTTGTTGCCTTCGGCTCCACTGATAACTTCGAGTGCTTTCCTGCGCAATGCCTCGTAGAACGCCGTTTCCTGATCGGAAAGTTGAATCTTTTTGAGTATTTCGGTTTTGGGAGGCAATTCGTCAAGCACCTTCGATTTGGTTCGGCGGAGGATGAAAGGGGAAATCAGGTGTTTCAACTGTTTGCGTGCACGTTCGTCTTCGGGTTTGATAAAACGGTCGGTAAACTGCTGAAGGCTACCCAACAATCCGGGATTGAGAAAGTTAAATATATTCCATATTTCGCCCAAATGGTTCTGGATAGGTGTTCCCGTGAGAGCAATTCGGAAAGAGGATTTCAATTGCATGATGGCCTTGGAGGTCTTTGTCGCAAAGTTCTTGATGGCGTGGGCCTCGTCCAACACCAAAGTAGCGAAAGACGCTTCCGCGAACAAGGCCTCCTCCGATTGCAAAAGCCCATACGAAGTGACCAGCACATCTCCTTCCGAGAGTTCGTGCAAGGTTTGCTTGCGGTTGCTGTTGCCTAAGGTATTCACATTGAGCGTAGGAGCAAAGCGGTTGATTTCGCTGATCCAATTACCAATCACGGATACCGGGCAAACAACCAACGCAGTGCCCATATTTGCACGGCTAAGGAGCACGGTAATGGCCTGGATAGTCTTCCCCAACCCCATGTCATCGGCCAGACAGGCACCGCCTTCCCATGCTGCAAGTTGCGACATCCACCGGAAACCCTCTTCCTGATAAGACCGCAGTTCGGCCATCAAGGTTGACGGGACAGCCACCTCCTTGGCTTGATTTTCACGGATACGTTTGTTGAATTCTTGCCAAGATTTATCGGCTTTGAAGTCTTCCACCTCGTCAAACAAGCCTCCCAAGGCAATAGATGCCAATTTGTTTACCCGAACTCCTTTTTTGTCGCTGACGCTGAATGCCCTAAGGTCATCGAGCCGCTTACGCAATTCATCGCTCAAAGCCAGGAACTCCCCATCCGAGAGTTGCACAAACTTGCCATGTGCCTGTTGGGTCATAGAGAGCAATTGCTGCAAGGAGACCACTGTTTCTTCATCCACTTTGAGCTCACCTTGCAATTCAAACCAACTTGTAGCACTTTTTACCTTCATCGATAAATTGCCAAAGCCTACCGCTGCCCGCATTTTGTACCTCACCCCTTCCGGCCATTCCACCACACTGATTTCCTGATATTTTCGCAGAATATCCAGCAGATAGAGCGAATCTTTGGGATCCTCGAAAGCAATAAGGGAATCCTGAATATCCAAGCTTTCAAGCCCTTGGATGTCGTTCATCAAGGTTTGCTCGTTGGCAAGTTCTTGCTCCATCTTGCGTTTCACTTGGAGCTGCATGCCCCCGTCCGCATTTCGGAAAAGCACCTTCCCCCCTTTCCCTGGTTTGCAATAAGGCGGAGTCTCCGCAAAAGGTTTGCTGAACAACTCCGCCTTCAGCCCATTACCGAAAGGGAGCAGTTGAACATATATTTTTGCGTCAGCAACAACTTCCTTCACCGCGAGGCTGGAGCTAGGAGTGGCTGCCAAATCGGAATGCACTTCCATTCCCTGCGATGTGAAATCGGCCAAAAGCTGTATCAGCTTATCCTTTCCCGCCTGAGGAACGATTATCTTTTGCTCCTGAAGTATGTTTAAGATGGTTCTTTGCTGGGGAGCGAGTTCATACACCTTGTAGCGTGTGTTGGTCTCTTTCTCTATCAATATCTTTTCCACATCCTTCACCACCAGATCGGTTTTCAGGAAGTAGCCCTTGGCTGTTTTATCGACAGAAACAAGTGGTTTTCCGGCTATAAATTCCACTGGAATATAATCAGTTCCATCCAAATAAAGATACGGATGCCCGATCAATTCTTTGAACACATCGTCCTTGAATTGATAGCTGTCGTAATAATAAGGGTCGGGACGCATGGTCTTGGCAACATGGAAATCTTGTTCCTTCATGCCGGCCACCTTTCCTTGAAAGAATGTCTTCATGCTCACATTACGTCCTTTCGACCAACCTTTCACCTGCTTTGCCTGCAGGACTGGCTGAATGATTTTGGTCTTCGGATTGAAGAAATAAACGATGCGGTTTTTCTCTTCCTCGCCATTTTGAACGGCCTTTTTGCGGTTTCGCAAACCTAACAGGAGGTTCAACGATTTCTCCCAATCTTCTGTTTTTGAGAGTTTGGACAGCAAAGGTTCGTAGCTCATCTTCTTGGCAATTGCATCAAAAAGTTTGTTCGATTCGTCATCGCCCAGAAGCTGTTTGAGGGCATAAGCGGCTTCGTAAGCAAGAATCAGGTGATCGTTGTCAGAAGCCCGTCTAAGCGTTTGTTTCAGCGGCTCCAACTTCAACTTATTATTCCATTTGAAATCGGACAAATAAAATACGATAATGGAAATAAAGGAGAGAATTGAATCATCACCGACATAAGCCTCCAATTCCGTCCGATTGAGCGCAGCTGCATCTTTCTTGCCCAAAGTGAAATTCACCAAAGGACGAAACACATTCACGCTTTCTCCCATTGCTTTGTCGAAAGAATCTGCTATTTTTTGAAACAACGGCATCGATTCTTCGAGTCCGCCCCGAAGCAACGCGATAAGATAGAAAATTGCCATATCCGCCAAGAGAGGAATATAAGTGCCTTTGTAATCTCTGCGCTGCACCTTCAAGCCTTTCTCAAACAACTTTGTGGCCTCCATAACTTTATCCTCAGCAAGCATCTTTATGGCGCTAACATAGAGCACTTCCATTTCCATTTTAGGATTTGTGAGATCCAATGCCTTTCCAAACTCTCCCCGGAGGAAATACATTTTTTGAAAGATTACTTTTTCTTCCAGCTTGTTTTTTAGATGCTTGTTCAAATCATTCAACAACTGCAGAACAGGAGAGAGAGGCAAAAAAGAAACTCGTGCGCTCCTTATTTCAGAATCCAGATAGACAGAAAAAATGCGAGGATTGATCCGGTGAAGATAGTTTACATAGGAGGCATTCTGAAAGAGGTATAAAATATAATATTCGTAATTTCCCCAGTTATTTAGTAGAAATTTAGATTCATCTTGCTGGTATTCCGCCTCAGTTCCATAAAGCAGGGAGTGAAGGCAATTTCTAAAAAGAACCAGGGAGTCCTGACCAAGATAATAAGAAGAATAGTATGTGTTGCTATTAAAGATTGTTTTGGCAACGCCCAACAAATTGCCGGTGGATGGATAAACGTAGCCCAGAAAGTCGGGATGGACACTGTATCCTCTTGTCCAAGTGTCTATATTTTCTAAAAAACCGTTCTGATTAGCTGATTCAAGTACGGCTTTCAATGTTTGCACTTTGAATTTCTTCCCAACATGCTCCAAGCCCCTTGCAAGGGTGTCGGGATTGATGCCTTTGGTTATCAGTACTGCTATTTTGAGAATATTTTTCTCTTCTTCGGGCAACCCTTCATAAAGGGAAATTTGGTCATTTGTCATATTCGAACATACTTTTTCCAAAAAACACGACTTTTTTATTGATTTAAAGAGGAGTGAAGATGCAAGAGGTTATTTTTTCCCTTTCATTGCATAAGTTCGCTGCTTCAAGAATTCCCCGTATTCCTCGATGGAGGTAAACTTTGCTTGTTCTTCCACCGAAATAGGCTTTCCCAACCGGATATAAATAGTTTTGCCTTTCTTGTTGGTTACTTCATGCAGGAGCCGAACCGTACGGATTCGCCAATCGATGAAACCCAAGGTGCGGTAGATCCACGAATTATTTCCGGAAATATACATGGGGATGACTGGCACTTTCGCCTTTTTGATGAGCCGCAACACAGAGGGTTGCCATTCCCGGTCTTCGGTTTTGGTGAGGTGGTTTGAAGAAACACCACCGGCAGGAAAAAGCCCCAAGGGATGCCCTGCTTTCAAATGTTCGAGGCATTGCTTCACTCCGCCCACACTTGATTTCATGTCGGCCATTTTGTTTCCTTTGGCATAGGGATTGACCCCAATGAAATGCTCCGACATGGTATCTATCTGGTTAAGCACCCAGTTTACCATCATTTTGAAATCACGACGCTTCCCTCCTACTACACTGATGGAAATTATCCCATCTATATGTCCATAAGGATGATTCGACACTGTGATGAAAGGTTTCCCTTCAAACGGGTCAAACACCTCGTAATTCTCCACCACACGCTTGATTCCAAGGCGGTCGAGCATGTCGTTCACAAAATCAAGTCCAGTAAGATGTTTGGAAGCATCGTAAACGCCATTCACCTTGTTTATTCCTGTGATTTTGAATAAAACCTTCAGCAGGAAATTGCCAAAACGGCCTTGAAAAATGGGACTCAGTTTCCGTATTTCGTTTTTATCAATCAGTTTGTCCTTCATACTTATATTAAAACAGATAAAAATAGAAAAACGAATTTTATCCTTTCCAAAATTTCGGAAATTGACGAAATTCGTTCATCATAACGTGCATCCCATTGGCTTGCACCCACAAAAATATTAAATCTTCATCTGAATTGCAAATTGATTTTGCCGAAGAAGAGATCATTTCACACGTTCGAGGTATTTTAGGTAGAAGTTTTTAAATGGAGGAAGCTTCATCAATCCTTTTTCAAACAAAAATATTCCAAGGATAGCACACAATATCCCAAGTACCACATCTACCAGATAATGATGCCCTGTGTAAACTGCCGTGAACCAAATCCCAAACATAAACAAAATCACAACGGACTTGATCGCCCAGTTTACTTTATCACGAAATGCATAAAAGAGGACTACAACCAGATAAGCTGAATGGAGAGACGGGACCGCTGCGAAAACATTGGCATTGCGTCCGTATATCGAATTGAAAATGGGCAAACCTAACAATTCATCAAAGCGGGCCAATCCCGCCGTGTTGCCTGGCGTATTGATGATTGCTTCGAAACCATAGTGCATGGCGTACCAAGGCGGTGCGGCAGGATGGATATAATAGCCAACGAATCCAAGCAGGTTCACAAACAGGAACACCATTCCAAAGTGGAGAAAGTTGTCCCGATGCTTTTTGGCATACAAATAAAATCCAAAAGCCAATGGAATCGGCACCCACCCCAAATAGAAAATTCCGCAAAGAAAATCAAGTACTGGGATGTGATATGTAGCAAAGAATTCACTTGGAATAAGGGTTTTCCCATCGACATGTATTCCGAAAAGGAGTTTTTCCAAATTGTACAAATCCTGTACATCGATAGGATTCACCTTGTAGTTCGGATACACCCGCATCCAATCGTAGGAGATACCAAATAAGAGGAATGGGAGTAGCCCGAGAGCAAGTTTCCGCGTATTTTTGTTAAAAAAAAAGAGCAGTAAAAAAAGCCCCACCAACAAAGAATGCTCCGGACGATACCCTACAAAAATAGCAGTTAGAATGAGAAAGACGAGCGAAATCGCAATAGAAACTATGATTTCCCTTTTGGTAGGCAACGAAATGTCTATTTTCATTTATTTAGATCCTTATCTAATTCCGTCAGCACACGTCGGCAATGATTCAAACGCCCAAGGGCAGTGATGTTTGCAAACACAGCGACAAAAACAATCGGTATCACAAAGATGAGAATTGGTTCAAAAACGGGGAAATTAAACCCATCCAAATACACTTTATAATCGCCCTTGAAATGATAGAAAACACCACATCCGATTGCTCCCAAAGCCGTAATAACCACACGTTCCGGTCGTTGCATAAATCCACCCTTACATTCTATCCCCAATCCTTCGGCCCTGGCCCTTACGTAGCTTACCATAAGTGAGCCGATCAATGCTAAGAATGCGAACAAAGAGCTGAAAAAATAACCTTGCAGTATCAGATAATAGCAAATACCAAAGAAAACAATCAATTCGCTGTATCTATCTAAAACCGAATCGAACAAGGCGCCGTATCGCGAACTCATTTTCCCAAGCCGGGCCACCTGCCCGTCCATCATGTCGAAAAGTCCGGCAAACAGAATAATTCCTCCGGCCCAGCCCACATAACGAAAATCTCCACGCTCGCCATTCACCGCTCCATAAATAAATACAGCACAAGCAACAAAGTTCATCACCAAGCCTGATGCCGTGATAAAATTGGGGGTGATCCCAATCTTTATCATTCCACGGACAACCGGATTAATTACTTTATAAATAAGTTGCTGCGCTAAATCTCTTGCTTTCATATCATTGCTCAAATTTGTGTGTGCTGATTTTATCTCAAACACATCTTATTTATCTTATATAAATAATAGTCAATACCTTTCGAAACATTATTTGCCCACCTCTTCTGCAATCGCCTCTTCTTCCTGAGCAATATCAACCAGATAATTTTCAGATTTTTGACCAGAAAAGTTCTTGTCTTTGATATTGCTTAAAGTCTTACGGATATTGTAGTTACGATATACAAAAAAACGCTGCATGTTGTAATTCCAAACAAAACCAACTATCAACGAAACAAAAAGCTTGGAAACGAGGAAAACATCGTCAAACATATGCCCAAGAAATTCCCTCAACCAATCGAAATTTGTCAATAACTCCGTCACCAGATAAGTGCCGTATGTATTGAGAAAAATGCTGCAAACCCACACCAAAAGGTATTTCATTGCAACATATTTCATCTTGACATCAGTGCTTTTGAATGTAAACCGATAATTTACAAAACAGTTGATCATTCCACCGAAAACGGAACCCAAGAAAGTGGCATATACATAAAACAGCCCGAAAATTTTGAAAAGGACAATTGTTAGTGTGAAGTCGGTAATACTTGCAACTTGAGAAGCAAATTGCGCCCTCAAAAACATAAATACACCGTCCTTATGGGCCAACGCATCTATCAACTTCGCTATTTTATTAGCCATATTATTCCTTTAAGTATAATAAAGCTATAAACACCTGCAAGAATATCGTCCAGCATGACTCCCCATCCGCCTTTAACTGACTCCATTTTCCGGATTCCCAAGGGTTTGAGTATATCGAAGAATCGGAACAAAACAAATGCGACGAGTGCATACAGAACAACATGCTTATCAGAGTTGATAGCCAACAAGGGTATCCAAACCCCAACCATTTCGTCCACCACAATCCGTGATGGATCTTCACCCCACTCGGGCTCCAAAGTATTTGCTGCCTTTACGCCAAGCAAAGTAAAAAGGACAATGGCGGTGGCGGTGGAGAGAAAAAGCAGAGGAAAAGACAAGCCTGCAAAAAAAGCGCCCAACCATGCCAGCGTAGCCAATAATGCTCCTGCTGTGCCCGGTGCAATCGGCGAAAAACCGGATCCAAATCCAGTTGCTATAATTGTATGAAAAAGCTTTTCTTGCTTCATTAATTGATGAAATACATAAAACACACAAATTTATAAAAAAAACAGGAGATTGTAGCAAAAACGTAATCACTGTTTTTGCTAATCCCCCGTGTCAGTAAAACAAAATTGATCGAGGGGCTTACCCTAAATTTGTGGTCAAACTAAAATTTCCGGTTCATCTTTGGTCAAGTCCACCGTCTCATCTTTTCCGTTATTTTTCTCAAAATACATCTTTTTGAGAGGATTAGCGGATGCTTCATCGAACCATTTCCGTTTTTTGAACACATCAATTCCCATGTAAATGGCTTGTCGGAACGATTCTTCCGAAGCCTCGTTTTTTCCGGCAATATCGTATCCGGTGCCGTGTGCAGGGGATGTGCGCACAACGGGAAGCCCGGCAGTGAAGTTAACTCCATTTTCCATGGCAAGGGTTTTGAATGGAATTAATCCTTGGTCGTGATACATCGCCACAATTCCATCGAAACGGGCAAACGAACCCGAGCCAAAGAATCCGTCGGCAGCAAAAGGGCCGAAAGCAAGTATCTTTTCGTTATCGATTTCCTGCAAGGCAGGGGTAATAATTTCTGCTTCTTCACTTCCCAACAAACCTTTTTCTCCGGCATGTGGATTCAGCGAAAGGACGGCAATACGTGGTTTCTGTATTCCAAAATCACGTTGCAAGCTCTTGTTGAATATGCGAAGCGTGGATTTGATTTTGTCTTTTGTCAACGCGCCAGGCACTTCCGCCAAGGGCAAATGGCCTGTCACCAAAGCCACGCGAAGGGTTTCGTTGGCAAGAATCATCAGAGACTTGCTCCCATTGACCGAAAATTTTTCTTCCAAGTATTCGGTATGACCAGGAAAATGGAATTCTCCGCGCTGAATATTGAGCTTGTTGATAGGTGCTGTCACCAACACATCGATCAATCCCTCTTTCAGGTCGGCCGTTGCTTTTTCCAAAGCCTGAAAAGCAGCTTCACCGGCACTTTCGGTGGACTTACCGATTTCCACCTTCAAGTCTTCCGAACAGCAGTTCAGGATATTTATTTTGTTCACGACAGCATCGGCAGCACTCGCTACGGCGTTGAACGTCACTGGCTGAAGCTCCATTGCCTTGCGGTGGTAAGAAGCCACTTTCGTAGAACCATACACCGTAATGATACAAGATTCGACGATGCGGATGTCGGCAAAAGTTTTCAATATCACTTCGTATCCCACTCCGTTGATGTCGCCGTGCGTTACACCTATTCTGACTAAATTACTGCTCATATTTTGTTGATTCGTATGTTCATTAATTCGTTATTTTGTGAATTTGCAAACCTGATTCTAAAGCTATTTAGCAAGTAAACGGTAGCATTACCTTCACTCGTTCACTTTTTCACTGGTTACTTGTTCACTATTTTCCTTCTGCTTCACATTCGCCAACATGCCGCAAGCGGCAAAAATGTCTTCGCCACGGGAAGAGCGGATAGTGCAGGTGACACCTTTGTATGTGAGGTAATCACGGAATTTCACCATGGTTTCGTTGTCCGAAGTTTTCAACTCCACGTCCGGAATGGCATGGAAACGGATCAGGTTGACCCGGCAATCGATACCATCCAACAGCCGCACCAATTCCTTGGCAAACGGAATGGAGTCGTTCAATTTGTTGAACATGATGTATTCGAACGACAAGCGTCGCTGTTTCGACCAATCGTATTGTTTCAGCAGATTCATCACTTCCACGATGGGAAATGCTTTCTCGGCGGGCATTATTTTCAAGCGTTCTGTGGGGAACGGATTGTGCAAGCTGACAGCCAGATGTGCTGATGTCTCTTCCAAAAACAGTTTCAGTTTGGGAGTAACGCCGGTTGTGGAGAGCGTGATACGTTTCGGACTCCAAGCCAAAGCATAGTCGGCTGTGAGCAATTCGATGACCTTTTTCACCCTGTCGTAATTGTCCAACGGCTCGCCCATTCCCATAAACACGAGGTTGGTCAATTGGTCGGATTCTTCCACGGAATATACCTGGTTGATGATGTCAGTCACGCTCAAATGGCCATTGAAGCCTTGTTTGCCCGTCATACAGAACAAGCAATTGAATTTGCATCCGATTTGGGAAGAAACGCACAGGGTTGACCGATCGTCTTCGGGAATCATCACCGCTTCGACAGTCTGTTTTTCGTTGATTCGGAACAAGTATTTCACCGTTCCGTCCACCGAACGTTGCAAGTCGATGGGAGCCACGCGACCCACATCGTATTTTTCAGCCAATTTAGCCCGGTTCGGCACCGAGATATTGGTCATGTCGTCGATAGATTGCACCTTCTTTTTATAGACCCAATCGGCTATTTGCTTCCCGGTAAACTTGGGCATGCCACATTCGAGAGCTACCTGTTGCAGCTCTTCGAGGGTGAGTCCGAGGAGGTGTTTAAGCCCGTCCTTCTCCCTCAAAGACAAGGAGGAAGGAACGTACTCCAACTTCTCTCTCTCGATGGGAGAGAATTGGGTAGAGGTGGATGCTATGTTTCGTTTCTTTTCGATGGTTCGTCGTTTTTTTTAAACAGACAAAAGTATGAAATAATGAACAACAAAGCAAATGTAGGGGGAAAGGAGTATATGAAATTAGTGGGAGGGAAATTAGGATGAGATGAAGCCACCGCGGCCTCTGGACGTAGTGGAGAGTGGTTTGGCAAGCTTAGGCTGGCGGCAGAGAACCTATCCCGGACAGGTCTTCAACCTGCTTGGAGGTATTTCTAAAGCTGGCGATGGGTGGTGGCAAACGTGTTGGGGACGGCGATGCTGCTCGTTCTGTGGGTGGTGGTGAGGTTCACCGTTTTGCTAGCAAGCACCTCGTTGAGGAAGGTGATGGACTAAACCATTTTGGTTTATAGTTTTTTATTGCTGCTGACTGTTTTCTTTTCGAAGTTAGCTATTTCTGTTTGGAAGTTCTACGTTTGCGAATTAAAGTAGCTTGTTTTTTAATTCATGTAATCTATTTCTTTTTTTCTGTTAGCCGTATGTTAATAGAAGTATATTGTTTTCTTTTTGCAGTTGATAGTTTATATATATTAGTTGTTTGATTGATAAATGTAGTTTGGATAATATACATCGCAGTAGGCTATATGCTATTGGATGTAGCATATCCGCTACTACTTGTTTTCTGTTTTTAATTCTAAGATGGATACTAGGTTGTTTGCATGTCCTTTTTATGAAATACGGGTCATTGTTTTGTAAATTTTATGTTAGAGATCTTGCTTGAATGGAGAAGCTGGAAAGCTTCCAGATACAAGAATAAAAAAATAGTTGGGTCATTACGCTTCTGGATGCGTGTTGTTTAGCACAAGGTGGGGAGTTTTATGGAAAATATTGCGAGCAATGTTTTAAATAGTGAAATATTTTTGATAAAAGCTGATATTTAACAAGAAGAAATAAATATATTTGCGAAATGGGAGGCAGATCTTGATTTTTTGTCTCATTATAGTATATGAGCTGTGATTGTAATTGCAAATGAGAGGGGCAAATCGTAGCTGAACAGTGGCTTTATAATTAATAACAAATTAAAAATTGGATATGTGAAATAGATACAACGATTCGATGAACTATAAATGTTTGAATTTCGAAGTATTGCTGTTTTTATGAGGTCGATATATGCGCCATATTATAGCGTATATACAAATTGAGGGGCACATATAGAGATGTTAGGGGCAAGGGTAGAAAAACAAAGACAGTGAGCTGAATAAATACGATTTATTGAATCAATAAAAATAAAAATGGCACTAATAAGAGTGAATGGTTTTCCTGTCATAACTTATGACTGGAATGCTTTAAGAGAAAGATACTGGACAGAACTTTCTAATGTTTTAATTGAGAAACATGGAAATCAAAAGTTTACAGAACATACTAAAGTGGACGAAATATTAATTGATGGCTTTCAATATTTCGTAGAACAGTTTCGTACTCTTATTTTATCTGATGTGTCTTACAGATTTTTTGTATACACATTTCACCTTCACGAGGAATCAATAAAATTACATAGAACAATTTTAGCCGGTTACACACTAAATAAAACTCGGGATGTAATTGACGATAATGAGTTTGCCATTTATCGACGAATTTTAAAATTAATCTTAGAACAAGGATGTGATATCGACATGCAAAGAGGAAGAGTACCTTCTCAGCAAGACTTTGTAGACATGAACGATAAAATCCAAAACTTAATTTATTTAGGAACATGGATGTATAGTTTTGCTGAGTCAATTGCATTTCAGAAAATGATTGAAGACTGTCATACTATTGAATTCGACGAATTAAATTTACTAATGATTGATTGGCAATATCATTATGGTAAAACATATAATCAACTGTTCCCTATGCTTAGGGAAGATTATTCAAAAGGAACTTATGACGAAAACGCAGTTGAAGAATTAATCACGACTATTGAAAAATGTTTTTCTGTAGATTACAATTTTGCGGGTGGTATTATTTTCGAAATAAAAAAACATTTTAACCCTCAAGAACCGGAATTCCAAACAATTGAGCCTGAAGTCTTACCACTAAATTTAGTTCAAGAATATGGTATTTCTCAGGATATTGCAGATAAATTTTATGCGGGGTTATCTATTTCAAGACAGAACAAGCTTTCAATTGAAGATGCGATACTTAAACCTCATTCAACTCAAAGATATATGTTTAGACCAATCCTCATATATAACATTGATGGGGAGAATAGAGCTTTGGTTGGAGAACAAAAATTTGTGGAAAGTATAATCGTTCTTGCAACAAATGCTATTCATTGGAACTCTATTCTAAAAGAATGGTTAACTGTGAAAGGAGTACAAGCTTTCATAAATAAAAAGGGAGATGAACATGACAAAATCCTTGAAGATGAGATTGAAAAAATAATTAAAGATAAAGGGTTTCTTTATTGCCGCAATATAAAAACATTCAAACAAACTTCTGGTGTTAATTTACGAATAGACAATGAATTAGCTGGCGAAATTGATTTTATAATTGTCAATCTAAAGTTGAAAGTTGTATATATTGCTGATGCGAAATACAACAAGACAAAGTATGAGGCAGTTGGTTATAGAACAGACAATTCGAATTTCATAAGTTCTTATGAACCTCAGTTACTTAAGAAAGTAAACTGGCTTTCAGAAAATTTACAGGTCTTGCAAGACCACTTGAAAATTATAAATAACTTAATAGAATTGGATATTACAGATTTCCGTGTTGAGGGCATATTTCTTATCAATACTCCAACATTTTATATGTTCAACGGCAAATACAAAGCAATTACATTGAAACAAACAGGAGACTTTTTAGATGGGAAGTATGAATACCCAACATTAATGATTTACGAAGAAACAGGTGATGAAGAACAATTAGTTATTGTTCAACACCCATATTTCAGAAAACCAGAAATTGAGTGAAGAACTGAGAGAAAAAACGAAACCCCAGCCCCTAACACCCACTCTTAGGTTTGCGCTATAATTATGATTTTGAAAGGCAAGGTTGATTTTTTACTATTGTTGTATAAAAGCAAGGAATTAACCGGCTGCGGGGTAAACTTGTAACACACGCCTTGTTCATAGGCTGGCTAACGCGCACTTCGCAAGTTCTACCCAAAACAGAAAAAAGACAACTTACAATATTAACAATATGATTAAAAGAGGAATTCAATTATCTAAAGAGTTTAAGGCTCAAGCTGCTAAAGCAATATTGGCAATCAATCTTTTTGCATTAACGTATTTAATAATTCTGTTGTTAGCTGTGTTGCTGACAGGTTTGTGCATAGCTGGAGGAGTTTTATTAATTTTAGTCAAGCCCATGTTTATTACAGTGGTATTGGGCGTAGGACTGGCAAGCTTGGGAGTATTGGTTTTGATCTTTTTACTCAAATTCATCTTTACATCTCATAAAGTAGATCGTTCGCATCTGATTGAAATAAATGCACAACAAGAACCTGAATTATTTAAAATGATTCGGGAGATCGTTGAAAGTGTAGGGACAAACTTTCCCAAAAAAGTTTATTTGTCATCAGAGGTAAATGCAGCGGTGTTTTACGACTCTAATTTTTGGAGCATGTTTTTTCCGGTCAGAAAAAACTTATTAATTGGTTTGGGTTTAGTAAATACGGTAACAAAAGAAGAGTTAAAAGCGATATTGTCGCACGAATTTGGTCATTTTTCTCAACGTTCGATGAAAGTTGGAAGTTATGTATATAATGTGAATCAGGTAATTTTCAACATGCTTTTTGAAAACGAATCTTATAAAAGCCTTGTTCAAGGATGGGCAAATGTGAGCGGGTATTTTTCCATATTTGTAGTTGTCGCAGGTAAAATAAATGAAGGGATCCAGTGGATTTTGAGGAAGCTGTATGTGGTTGTCAATAAAAGTTATCTTGGACTTTCACGAGAAATGGAGTTCCACGCAGATGAAATTGCAGCAAGCGTAACCGGATACGAGCCTTTGAAAAATTCATTATTAAGGATGACATTGGCAGACCATTCCCTGAATAATGTCTTGAATTTTTATGACAACAGGATTTCTGAAAATATCAAAAGCGAGAATTTGTACCAAGACCAATCATCGGTTATTCATTTTGTTGCTGAATTAAATAGTATCCCTAAAAAAAATGGACTTCCAGACATTTCGTTAGAGGAGCAAAGTAAATACAACAAATCGAAATTAGTTATTATAGACCAATGGGCTTCCCATCCAACCACAGAAGAAAGGATAAAACGATTGGAAAAGAACGGTTTTTCAGTAAAATACGATTCTGATTTACCGGCGAATAGCATATTTAATGATATTTGCAAAACGCAAAAACAAGTCACGGACAAGTTGTTTGGGACTATTCGTTATGAAGCAGAAAAGAAAGAAATTACAGAGGAAGAATTTCTTGAGGAATATAAAAGAGAAATTTTATCTAATTCATTTCCTAAAATTTACAATGGTTATTATGACAACAAGAGTCCTATAAGTTTTGAATTGAATGATGACAACCCCATTTCTGATAAAATTACGGTTGATGAATTATTTTCTGATGAAAAAGTAGATTTAGTTTATACATCTGTTGCATTACAAAATGACATTCAAACACTCACAGATATATCAAACAAGGTCGTTTTAGTCAAAACCTTTGATTATAATGGAGTTCGGTTTAAAAGCAAAAACGCTGAAAAACTAATTGAGGAACTCAAACCTCAACTGGCACAACTAAACGAGCAAATAAAGATGAATGATTTGGAAATCTATCATTACTTCAGAGGATTGGAACAACAGCAAAACAAAGCAAGTGAATTAGAACAACTTTATACCGAGTTTTTTGAATTTGATAAAACCTTCGACTCTAAATATAAGATTTATACCAAACTCATAAACGATTTGCAATTTACCAGTGTGAAAACGCCATTTGAAGAAATTAGAGCTAACTTCAAAAGGATTGAACGGACAGAAGAATTATTGAAAATTGAAATTAGTCAATTACTAAGTGACGCTCTATTTGAGACGGAGATTACCTTGGATATAAAAGAAAAATTAGAAAAGTACGCATCCACAACACTTGAGTATTTTGGAGGTGTCTCCTATTTTGACGAAAACCTACATATACTGTATTCCGCAGTAAATAGTTACGGTTACCTATTATCAAGAAAGTATTTTCTGATGAAAAGGAAACTATTGACATACCAAGAAGCATTAATAAAAAAAGCACATACAACACAGTAACTTATGTGAAACTATAAGAAGACAGACAAGGGAAAGCAATTTAGGTTCGGGTTTGTTTCTATTTGTGACACCCGAACAAATTTCAAACAAAAAAGGTTGGAGTGTATCATCTACAATCCAACCCCCGTATTTCAGAAGAATTATATCTTTTAGCTTTTACAGCCCCTTCTTGATCGCCTCGGTTTCTTTTTCATAACCCGGCTTTTCGAGCAAGGCAAACATGTTTTTCTTGTAAGCTTCCACACCGGGTTGGTCGAACGGGTTCACACCCAGGATGTAGCCGCTGATTCCGCAAGCTTTTTCGAAGAAGTAGATCAACTGACCGATGCTGTAAGCATTCAGAACAGGAACTACCACCTTGATATTGGGAACGCCGCCATCCACATGGGCTATTTGTGTGCCAAGTTCAGCCATTTTGTTGACGAAATCCACATTCTTTCCAGCCAAGAAGTTGAGACCGTCCAAGTTTTCCTCGTCGGAGGGAACCAGGAAGGAGTGATTTGGTTTGGCGATAGAAAGTACTGTTTCGAAGATGCTTCTTTCCCCTTCTTGAATCCATTGTCCCATGGAGTGAAGGTCGGCGGTGAAGTCAACGGAAGCATTAAAAATCCCCTTGTTGTCTTTGCCTTCGCTTTCGCCGTAAAGCTGTTTCCACCATTCTGCAAAATAGTGCAATTTGGGGTGGAAGTTAGCCAATATTTCGATTTTCTTTCCTTTCTTGTAGAGTTCGTTGCGAACCACGGCGTATTGTTCCGACAAGTTTTCTTCAAATGGAACGGAAGGGGCTGTCTTTTCTTCCAACAAACGGGCTCCGGCCACCAATTCCTTGATGTCGATCCCGGCAATAGCAATCGGAAGCAATCCCACAGGAGTCAACACCGAGTAGCGACCTCCCACATTGTCTGGAATCACATATTTCTTGTATCCCTCTTTGGTAGCCAAAGTGAACAAAGCTCCACGTGCAGCATCCGTAACGGCTACGATACGCGACTTGGCCTCTTCTTTTCCTACCGATTTTTCCAATTGAGACTTCAAAATGCGGAATGCCAAAGCTGGTTCGGTGGTAGTTCCTGATTTGGAAATATTGATGATCCCGAATGATTTTCCTTGCAGGTATTCAGTCAATTCCACCAAATAATCTTCGCCAATGTTGTTTCCAGCATAAAGGATGACAGGCGATTTACGCTCTTTTTGCAACCAGTCGAAAGAACTGGACAAAGCGTCAATCACGGCGCGTGAACCAAGATAGCTACCTCCGATTCCGACCAAAACCACCACTTCGCATTTCGCACGAAGAGCGTCGGCGGTTGCTTGGATGTCGGTCAAATCAGCATCCGTAATAGAAGAAGGAAGAGTGAGCCATCCAAGAAAATCGTTACCTTTTCCGGAACCATTGTGCAATGTTTCGTTGCTTTTCTTTGCCAATGCGGCTTGTGCATCAATTTCTGCCTGACTTACAAAACCCAGGGTTTTGCTGTAGTCTAAACGAATTACTTTTTCCATCATTTTTTATATCGGTTATTGGTGTTTGAATTCCACAATATATTTCTCTTAAATTTGCAGATTTTCGGATTTGCAATCTATATAAGTTCTCAGCCTCGGCTTCTAAAACGTTTTTATCAGATTAATGTTTTCTCCCGCAACGTTTTTATTTCTGCCGGAGCAGAGGCATTTTCATACAGTATGCGGTGGATAGCCTCGACAATCGGGATACGCACTTTGTATTTTTCATTCATCTCTATCACACACTTGGTGCCGTAATACCCTTCAGCAATCATCTGCATTTCCAGTTGTGCCGCCTTCACGGAATATCCTTTGCCAATCATGGTACCGAATGTGCGGTTGCGGCTAAAGCTGGAATAAGCCGTCACCAACAAATCCCCGAGATAAGCCGAACTGTAGATGTTACGTTTGGATGGATTCACCACATTAATGAAGCGATCCATTTCCATCACTGCATTGGATACCAAAACTGCCAAGAAATTGTCCCCATACTTCAACCCGTGACAAATTCCGGCGGCAATAGCATATACATTTTTCAACACGGCAGCCAATTCAATGCCATCCACATCGTGCGAAATGGAAGTTTTAACAAACCTTGTGGTAAAAATCCCTGCCAATGTGCAAGCCTTTTCATTTTCCACACAAGCAATCGTGGGATAAGTCTGTCTTTCCAAGGCAATCTCCTCCGCATGGCAAGGGCCACCAATGATCGCAATATTTTGGGTAGGCACCTGATAATATTTAGTCAGGTAATCGGTGACCAGCAAATTTTCAGGGTGAATAATACCCTTGATGGCCGACACAATAAATTTATCGCTGATGCCCACTTTGAGTTTCTCCAAATGCGATTTGAGGAATGGCGAAGGCACCGAAATCACCAAGGTGTCGGAATTTTCAACCACTTCGGTTATATCGGAATAGAATGTAATCCTATCCAAATTAAACTCTACCGTTGTGAGGTAGGATGGATTGTGCCCCAACTTTTTGAATTCTTCAATTTGTTCGGGACGACGCATATACCAGTTGATGTGTTTTTGGGTCATCAACAAGATTTTAGCCAAAGCCGTAGCCCAGGTACCACCTCCTAAGACAGCTATTTTTCCGGGGAAATTCATAGTATTTATTTTTGGATAGAGGAGGCAGCAGCACTGCCGTTCACCCACTCCGTCACTTGGTCAACAGTCACATTGGTGTAACCCAATTTATATTTTTTGTTCAATCCGCACACGTCTTGATGCACTTTCTGAGGATTCACTCCACTCAAGTCGGACACCAACAAATATCCGGCTTTTTGCAAAACAGCCACCCATTCTTCAGATACACCGATAGAGGCAAATTTGGCTGCAGAATCTTTTTGAACCACTTTTTCAGGACGCATTTGAGGAAAGAGCAACACTTCTTGGATGGAAGTTTGTCCAGTTAGCAACATCACCAATCGATCCATACCGATTCCCATTCCCGATGTGGGAGGCATACCGTACTCCAATGCGCGCAAGAAATCCTGGTCGATAAACATGGCTTCGTCGTCTCCTTTTTCTGAAAGGCGAAGTTGGTCTTCGAAACGAGAACGCTGGTCAATAGGGTCGTTCAACTCGGAATAAGCATTTGCCAATTCCTTGCCGTTGACCATCAATTCGAAACGTTCCGTAAGTTCCGGATTGTGGCGGTGTCGCTTGCACAAGGGAGACATTTCGATCGGATAGTCGGTGATGAAAGTTGGCTGGATGTAGTTTCCTTCACATTTTTCGCCAAAAATCTCGTCGATCAATTTGCCCTTGCCCATCGTTTCGTTGGCTTCGATTCCCAATTGCGAGCATACGTCGCGAAGTTGTTCTTCATTCATGCCGTTGATGTCTATTCCCGTGAAATGCTTGATGGCATCAATCATGGTGACACGGGCAAACGGAGCTTTGAAGCTGATCATTTGTTCGCCCACCTTCACATCGGTTGTCCCCAAGACTTCCAAACAGATGTATTCAATCATCTTTTCGGTGAATTCCATCATCCAGTTGTAGTCCTTGTAGGAAACATATATTTCCATAGCCGTGAATTCCGGGTTGTGCGTGCGGTCCATCCCTTCGTTGCGGAAGTTTCTGGAAAACTCATACACTCCTTCAAATCCACCAACAATTAATCTTTTCAAATAGAGTTCATTGGCGATACGCAAATAGAGCGGAATGTCCAAAGCGTTGTGGTGCGTGATAAACGGACGGGCAGAAGCACCTCCGGCAATCGGCTGCAAAACAGGCGTATCCACTTCGATGTAGCCGCGCTCGTTGAAGAACTGGCGCATCGAGTTGAAGATTTTGGTACGTTTCAAGAAAATATCTTTCACCCCTTCGTTCACTACCAAATCCACATAACGTTGGCGGTAACGCATTTCCGGATCAGTAAAACCGTCGTAGGTGACACCGTCCTTCACCTTCACCACAGGTAGCGGTTTCAACGATTTGGACAAGATGGTCAAGGTTTGTGCATGCACAGATATTTCACCCGTTTGGGTGCGGAACACGAAACCTGTGATGCCTATAAAATCACCAATATCAAGAAGTCGTTTGAACACGACATTGTATAAATCTTTGTTTTCGTCAGGACAAATATCATCGCGTGTGATATACACTTGAAGGCGACCTTTGGAGTCTTGCAACTCCACGAAAGAGGCTTTGCCCATGATGCGTCGGCCCATGATGCGACCGGCTATACTCACCGGTTTTTGCTCGGCGTTGAGTTCAAACTCCTGTTTTATGTCTGTGGAAAATGCGTTTGTTTCAAACAAGGCAGCCGGATATGGCTCTATGCCCAATTGGCGAAGCTCTTCTAAGCTCTCTCTTCTGAATATTTCCTGTTCGCTTAAATCTAATACGCTCATTTCTAATAGTAAATTATCATATATTTATGTGAAAAACAGAGTCCGATTGTGTGTGCGTTGATTACGTCAGGACATTTTTCACCAATAAAATGCAAAGGTAAGAAAATATTAGTGTCCTCAGAGGCAATCTGATGGTAAAATTACAAGGAAAGAGGTGCCCCACATCTAATCGTTTTTTTGTTCGACTTGTTAGGTACAACATTTCGTTAATATTCCTTCTCCAAGCCAATCGTTTGAGGCACAGGTTGTTCTTTTTCCGTTGATTTAAACCCAATATGAACCTTTTTGAAGCCTAATCCTTTGAGCAAAGGCACCAACACCTTCTTCGTGTTTTCACGGCTTTCTTTGGCAATACCCATATTTTGGGCTTCTTTATACAGTTTCTTTTCGGCCTCCTTGTAAGCCTCATCCACCAATTCTTGCGTTTCCCAAAGACCATATTCGACGTTGTACACCTTAGATCTGGAATGGTCTATTTTCCAATTGCAGATTTCGGGATCTGGCAAAATAATGCTCACAGAATCCTTGTCCACACGAATATCTTCCGCCTTGATTTTGGTCAGATCCACGCAGCCAGTCACTTCTCCCACGATTTTGAGTGAAGTTTTGGAATTGGGCAACCATTTTCGCTTTTTCTCATAGTCCATCAAGTCTTGGATGTTGTACCTCACAACTTCCAGCCGGCCAAGCTCCTCGATTTGCTTCACGAGCATGTTGTGCGAAATAAGCACCTGCTGCTCTTTGTTTTGCACACAAGATTTGTATATGAAAATGCCGATGATAACAATCACGGCAACAATAGCCACGGGTAAAAGCCTTCTTCTCATTTCGTTTGTAATTTTGAATTTATTTCAAAGTTAAGAAAAGAATGAAACTCCAGCGAGCTGAATTGCAAATATCCCCTTAGCCTACAATCCCATCAAGAATTCGGTCAAATTCTGGTTGTGTGCCAAGTTCAGTTTTTTCCGCAAACGATAGCGTGCCATCTCGATACTTTTAGAAGAAATATTCATCAACCCGGCAATCTCTTTTGAATTGATATTCATCCGTATATATGCTGCCAGCTTGAGGTCTGACGGCGTTAGTCCCGGAAATTGAGTGCTGAGTTTGACCAAATAATTGTCGTGCGTTTTGTTGAAGCTCATTTCAAACACACGCCATTCCTCGTCGGGATTTTTATTTTTCTCGACAATGCTTTTCAGCCCTTTCAAATCGGGATGAGGAACGTTTTTGTTCTCGGCAAGTTTGGTGATTTCATCGTCCAGCTTACTCATTAGTTTATTCTTGTGCAACATCGCTTTCGTAACACGAGCCAATTCATCGGTTTGAGATTTGACCTGTTCTTGAAGGATCAAGTTTTCCATTTTCGACATCTCCTTCTCGTGTGCATACATGATGCGCCGCTGTTGTTTTTGCCATCTGCGTTGCAGGTATTTAAAATAGAGAAGTCCGATCAGGGCCAGCAATAGTAAGAGAAGCACGCCTCCCATCCAGCCCAAATACCAGGGAGGAAGTATTTTGATGCGTAATTCCTGAGAATAGCAAACTTCTTTGGTTCCCACAATAGTCGCTCTCACTTGGAACACATATTCCCCAGCCGAAAGATTGGTGAAGGTGGCAATGTTGTTGGCGGATGGTATTGAAAAATTGTCCGAACTGCCTCTCAGGCGATAGCTGTAGAGGATATTACCTTGGCTCTCGTAATTTGGCAGGGTGAAGCGAACGTAAATTGTTTTATGGTTGTACGGAAATTCAATGGGCGTCTTCTTGTAATATTCCAAGGGATGGGGTAATTCCATTGATTTCATCGAATCCCCAAACATCCCTATATCCCTAACATATATCTTGTTGGCTTTTGCTTTAGATGAATATTCAGTGTTTAGCACCGCAAGGCTATTTGATGTGCAGACCATGTACAATCCGTTTGCGATTTTTTTGGAATGCTCGAAGGTGCTAATCATCTGCTTGTACAAAGATTGCATGTTTCTGTGAACAATGGACGGATGATCTGTCGCATAATCTTTGATATAGAAGAAACTGTTGGTCGCGTAGCACCACATCTCGTCGTTGCTGATCTGCAACCGGAGGATGCTTTCTTTTCGTGGCAACAATTTGTTGAGCTTTTGCTCAGGCAAAAAACGGCTGGAGGCATAGTCCAGCCTTAGTATCCCCTTCCCTTTGTCAATGGCATAGACATCGTTGCCGTGCGCAAAGATCCCGTTGATGTTTTTTTTGCCTATGCCCATGGAAGAAAGCTGGTTGGTGCTTGAGACCACATTGTCGAAATTGGCATCAAACTTCACTTTGTAATAACCAGCCGATCCGCTGCCCAAAAACACATTGTTGTTTTTGTCCCTGACAAGACAATCACCGTCGTATGGGAACGTCGGTTGCTCCTTTACCGTAAATTTATTACCGTCGATGTGCATCGTGCAAAGCCCGTTGTAAGACATAAAGAGCACTGTTTTATCATTTATATAAAGCCAGTGCGTGACCCCGCTCTTGGTATAGATAAAATCACCTTTGTCTCCATCCACCACATAGATCCCCTTGTTGTGGGCGCAAAAGAGGCGGTTGCCAACCACTTGAAGCCCCCAAACTTGCCCTTGACTTTTTTCCATCAAATGAATAGGCAATTCCCTCTCCGGATAGGAAAGGTCGGAAAGCAAGCAATAGAACAGTCCTTGATTTGTGGCAAAATAGAGCCGCCCGTTCACTTCTTCGGCTTGATAAATGGAGCCCAGCAAACCTTTAGGGTCGGGAAATGTGCGTATCGGGCTATTCATTTGGATGTGACAAATTCCCCGATCCAGTCCAAGCCACAAATTATTGCTCCGATCCAAAAATAGGCTTAAGACTGTATTGTTGGGCATCCCTTTCGGTTTGTTGATAGCCGAAAGTATAGTTCCGTTGTGATCGATAATCAATAAGCCGTTGAGTATAGTTCCAAAAGCAAATTTGCCTCCTGGGAGCGGGATCATGCTGAAAATTTGATTTTTAACCAAGTAAGGATTGCAGGGGAAACTGACTGGCGAAACCTTGTTGTTTTCCATCAGGAACAAGCCGCGGTCTATGGTTGCAATCAAAACCGAACGGTTGCCATAGTCTGCCATTCCATACACGCAATCGCCGGTAAAAATTTGCCCGCCCGGGACACCGACTAGCCTATCGTCTTTCAATTCCATCAAGCCGGAAACTTTGTCTTGAGCAAACAACCTGTCACCTACCTTGAACATGAACTGATAACGGTTGGGCGCAGGAATTATGTAGATTGACCTGGAGCGAGTGTTGTATTTATAAATATTCCTAAAGCTCTGGAAATAGACATCTTCCCCCTGCATGACAATTTTCCAAATTTCTTCATCTAAAAATCTCAACTTGGCAGTTTTAGAGAGTGAAGTATAGTTCAATTTCCGGGTGGCGACATCTTCGTGCCAATAACCGAATTCGTTGCGTATGCCCGTGTAGATTTTCTGGTCGCCACCTATCGCGATGCTCCTCACAATGGATGTGTTGTCCGGCAATGTGTATAATGTCCATTGGCTTCCATCGTATTCCAACAGACCGGCAGAGTTGGCAAAATACAAATAGCCATTTCTATTTTGCGCCATTGCCCAGCTTTGGTTAGCGGCGTTATACACCGTTTTGTCAAAATAGGAAATCTTGGGAACACAGACATTCTCCAATTGATTGATCGCAGCATAAAACGATGAGGGCAGCATCAGGAATGCACAAAATGCAACTATGTGAAGAGGCGTTTTCATCTTATCAATTAACAAAAAGGTTAAATTCAGTATTGAAGGGTGATGTGGGGTGACACAAAGATACCAAATTATTTGATAGATTTGTTTGATAATAAAATACTGTTTTTAAAATTCTGATTATAAATAAGATAAACTTCAATTGTAGAGTTTTTATATAGGGAAGGGAAAACACACATAGAGTTTTTGTAGAGGTTCTAAATTCGTGAGAGTAGAAATGAACGCTATATATTTGACAAAAATTAATAGAGAATAAGTTCGGAGGAATCAATTTTTCTAAATGCCTTGGCACGAAGAAAATCCTTTCTTTCAGATTTCCAGAAAAGAATATAAAATAATCCTATTAATTATCTAAGTTTTTCTATGTTTAACCCGTCGAATTCACTATTGGATTCGGCTAAAACCTAAATCTATGAAGAAACGATTGACCGCAGTCATTTTTACCTTGTTCTGTATAGGTAATATTGTGGCGCAAAACATTTCGGGAGTCGTGTATGATTCAAAAAAAGAACCTCTGACGGGGGTTTCCGTAATGATCAAAGGCACTACCCAGGGCACAGCTACCGATTTAGACGGAAAATTCACAATCTCCAATCTAGCAGATGCCTCAAAGGCAACACTTGTTTTTAATTTTATCGGCTATAAAACTGTGGAGAAAGCTATTGGCAGCAATACTTCATTCATTATCACGATGGAAGAAGACGCGAAAAGCCTGGAAGAAGTGGTTGTTATTGGTTACGGGACAGTGAAGAAAAAAGACTTGACAACTGCAGTTTCTTCTGTGAGGGGAGATGCCGTTGCTAACCGTCCGCTAGTTTCGGCTGCGCAAGCATTGCAAGGAATGGCTGCCGGCGTACAAGTTACAGAAAACTCGGGTAAGCCGGGGGGCGGCATCACCGTCAGGGTTCGTGGAACTACTTCTATCAATGCCAACAACGAGCCGTTGTATGTGATTGACGGGATTCCAACCTCGGACACAAAAAACTTGTCAGTTGCCGACATTGAATCCATGCAAGTGCTGAAAGACGCATCATCTGCCGCCATCTATGGCTCCCGTGCAGCAAACGGCGTGGTGCTGATTACAACAAAACAAGGGAAGGCCGGAACTTCCAAGGTCAGCGTTAGCAGTTACTACGGGGTTGCAGAATTGCCAAAAAAACTAGATGTGCTGAATTCGACCCAGTACATTGCCTTGATGGAAGAAATGGGCTATGATGTCTCAAGCCTGTCAAATTCTATAAACACCGATTGGCAAGACGAAGTGTACCGCACTGCCACCACCTACAACACGCAAGTGGCTTTCTCGGGCGGTACAGAAAAATCACACTACTATGTTTCTCTAGGCATGTTGAACCAGCAAGGCATCATCGACCCAACAGCCTTCAAACGTCACAACATCAAGGTAAATCTCGACCAGGAAGTTAAAAAATGGTTGAAAATAGGTACAAATATCGCATGGAGCAAACTAAAGAGCAACGATGTCACTGACAATGCAAATGTTGCAAAAGGCGGAGTCGTTTTAGGAGCTTTGACTACACCGCCAACATTGACCATTTACAATGCAGATGGTAGCTTCACGGCAAACCCATATCAGGCCGGTTGGGAAAACCCGGTTGCCGCTATGAAAGGCTCAACAAATGAGTCGAACAGCAACCAGTTTTTGGGTAATATATATGCAGAGATCACATTTGCCAAGGATTTAAAATTTAAATCGTCATTGTCTCTGGAAAACAACGATTATGCCTATAACAGCTTTACCGATCCTTACTTGACCTCCAATGGCCGTTCGTATAGCGGGATAGGCATCGCCCAAACAAAAAAAGACATCACTTGGCTGATTGAGAACACGTTGAATTACAGGTTCAAAATCGGGAAGAAGCAAAGCCTTGATTTATTGGGCGGGGTCACACAGCAAAAGTATGATTACAACGAAACATATCAACAAAAAAGCGGCTACTCAAGCGCAGCCATCACCACATTGGATGGGGCAAGCACCACCATCTCAAACACAACAGATGCAGCCCAATGGTCTATGGTCTCTTTCATCGGGCGTGCCGCTTATGATTATGCAGGTAAATATCTCCTAACAGCCAGCATCCGCCGTGACGGATCATCACGCTTTGGCCCCAACAACAGATGGGGTACGTTCCCTTCAGTCTCCGTAGGATGGAGAATCTCCGATGAAAATTTCATGGCGAAAACCAAGTCTTTCCTCGATGACATGAAGATACGCGCCGGATACGGATTGGTGGGAAATCAGCCATCTGACTACTATGCATATGATGCAAAAGAAACCGCTGGCGGAGCCTATCCCTTCCCCGAAGGAGCTATTTCCTCCATTTCCATTTCCACATCCGGGAACGACAATTTAAAATGGGAGACAACGAGCCAGCTTAATGGTGGCATAGATGCTTCGATGTTTAATTCTCGAGTAAATCTTTCATTGGATTCCTATTACAAGAAAACAAAAGATTTAATTATTGAAAAGACTGTATCCTCACAGACAGGATTCACGAGCCAATATGCAAATATCGGCAACGTGCGGAATATGGGAATCGAAATTTCTTTGAACACCAGAAACCTTATAGGGAAATTCAAATGGAACACTGATTTGTATTTTGGATTAAACCGGAACAAAGTGATCAATCTGAATGGGGCGACATACTACACGGGATACATCTACGAGCGCGACAACGCCTCGATAGTGAAGGAAGGCCAGCCAATAGGAGCTTTCTACGGATACATATCGGAAGGAGTAGATCCCTCAACGGGCATGCTCACCTACAAGACAGACGAAGATGGAAACAATTTGCAGACTATTATTGGATCTGCGCAACCAAAATTCACTTATGGCTTGACCAACAGCTTCTCATATAAAAATGTAGATTTGAGCATCTTCCTGCAAGGGGTGCAAGGCAATGATGTCCTTAATGCGACCAGGATTGAAACCGAAGGCATGGAAAACTACAAGAACCAATCAACGGCAGTTTTGAGAAGGTGGACACAGGCCGGTGATGTGACTGATATCCCAGCTGCTGTGGCTGGAAGTACGGATAATTCACAAGTATCGACCCGTTTTATTGAAGACGGCTCATTCTTAAGGGTGAAGGCCGTAACCTTGTCCTACAACCTGCAAAACAGTTTCATAAAAAAGGCAAATATCGGTTCGGTTAAACTTTACGTGACAGGCCAAAACCTGTTGACATTCACTCACTATTCCGGCTACGATCCTGAACTTAGCCTTGGTGGAACTAGCTCGGATGCGCAAACCGCCAATGCCGCCTTAGGTATCGACTATGGAACATTCCCCCAACCAAGAACTATTATCTTCGGGATGAACATTGAATTCTAATTCTCCAAAAAGCACAATTATGAAAAAAATATTGATATATAAAAAAAACGGGCATCTAAAGGAATTTTTTGCTTATAGGATGAGGTACTGTTTTATCGCGACGTTTCTGTTGTTTGCACTTTCTTCTTGCGATGATTTCCTTAATGTTGATAAAACGACATTCATAGAACAGGAGGCTTTCACCAGCGATGCGTCATGGCCAGACGCTTCTATGGCAAGCCTGTACACAACATTTCATACGGAGTATTATCAGTTCGACATGTTTGTGAACGGGGATGCCGCATCGGATGTATGTTATGCTGGAGGAGACAATACCGCGAATTTCGAAATTGACGACTATGATATTTCAACCACAAATGCTAACGTGAAGCGAGACTGGGGATACCTATACAATGGAATTATGATTGCCAACTCGGTACTGGAAGGAGCAGACCTTTGCACGGTCAGTGGATTCACAGACAGTGCAAGGACTGTGCTCAAAGGCGAAGCGAAATTTGTAAGAGCGGTCCACTATTTCAACCTGGTTCGTTTGTGGGGCGGGGTTCCAATAGTGCTATCGACAGATATCAACGTAACCCAGTATTTGGCAAGATCCACAGAAGACGAGGTGTATGAGCAAATTGTTTCAGACCTGACCGATGCCATTAGCGCTTTGCCCGCAACCCAGAATCTGACAGGGAGAGCCACCAAAGCTGCGGCCCAGGGAATGCTAGCCAAGGTGTACGCCTCAATGCCGACCATTGATTATACCCTAGTACTCGAATATTGCAATGCCGTCCTATCTGACACCCAATATAGCCTAGTGGAAAACTATGCGTATTTGTTTGATGGAAATCATGAAAATTCGAGCGAATCGCTATTTGAAATTCAGTTTGATGCCGCTACTGCGGGAGCCTGGGGGCCTGAAATGTTCCTGCCGCCTTCGATCTCAGGGGATTCGTGGAAGAAATTCAACACACCCTCCTACAAATTAATCAACGCCTACGAAAGCGAAGGAGATACAATCCGCGAAGCAGCAAGCGTTTTGTTTGAAGACTGCACGGGATATTATAGCGATGATGTCTGGGGGACAACTATTCCATTCGCATACAAACTTAAGTCAGCCAATAGCTGGAACAGCAGCAACAACATCATCTACTTGCGCCTTGCAGATATAATCCTGTTGAAGGCGGAAGCTTTGAACGAAACAGACGATTTATCCGGAGCAATAACTCTCTTGAATCAAATCCGCGAGCGTGTGGGACTGGCAGACAAAAACCCTACTACTCAAAGCGACATGCGGCTTGCTATCGAGAACGAGAGATTCCTCGAATTGGCATTTGAAGGTCATCGCTGGTTTGATTTGAAGCGCACCGGAAGGGCAATCGATGTCATGTCGGCAGCCGAAACTCGAGCATCAACATCCACATTGTACGGTTCCAGCATAACGACAACCGATTTGCTATGGCCAATTCCATCTACCGCTATCCAGTTGAACAGTAATTTGACCCAGAATGATGGGTATTAATTCGGTGGTTTAGAACAATTATAAAACCGGATTTACGTATTTCGGAATCCGGCTTTATAATTGTTTATCTTCAAAACTATAATTTTCCGAAGAAGTGACCATGAATAAGCATGTTTACTCAGCTATGAGGAGATACCTGTACTACATTTTAGGATTCATGTTCTGCAATTCCTGCAACAACAACCCGAATGGGAGTTCTGCGGCTGACACAATCGTGGATCAAAATCCGAACGATTCCACTGGTGTCGAATATTGGCAGACAACTTCCCAAGCCAATACGTTGGCAAAGCAAGGCAATATTCAGTTTTCGGAAAAGGCAAGTTCCTTTAGTATTGTTTTGGACTCGACCAAGCTTTTTCAAGAAATGGATGGTTTTGGTGCAGCTCTCACTGGCTCATCGGCTTATCTTATCAAGAATATGAGCGAAGACAAAAGGCAAATACTTCTAAACTCGTTGTTTAATACGGATGATGGAATCGGTATAAGCTATTTGCGGCTGACAATTGGTTCGTCAGATTTTTCCCTGGGAAATTATAGCTATTGCGATGAGCCGGATATTTCAAAATTCGGGATTCCTTCGATTGACAAGCGAGACCTAATCCCTGTTTTAAAGGAAATTATGAAGATAAATCCACAAATATCAATCATGGCCTCGCCTTGGAGCGCTCCAGCCTGGATGAAAACATCAAACAGTATGAATGGTGGTAGTTTGAAGCAGGAAAACATGAGTGATTTTGCGCATTATTTGGTGGATTATATCCAAGCCATGGAACAAGAAGGAATCACCATTGATGCCGTCACTCTCCAAAACGAACCCCAATATGAAACAAGTAGCTATCCATCCATGAAGATGGATTGGCAACAACAAAACGAGTTGATCAGGGATTATGTCGGTCCTCTGTTCAAGGCAAACAATATCAATGCAAAGATTTTGATATTCGACCATAATTGGAGCATATATCAATATCCGATTAATATTTTAGCAGATGCGCAAACGTCCCAGTATATTGCAGGCACAGCGTTTCATGGATACGAAGGAAACGTTGCATCAATGTCCACGGTATATAATGCCAACAAGGATAAAGGCATTTATTTCACCGAAATATCTGGTGGAGCATGGAGCGACGACTTTAATACGAATTTGGGATGGAATATGGAAAACGTGTTTATAGGAGGCAGCAACAATTACGCAAAAACTGTTTTGATGTGGAATCTGGCTTTGAACACAACTTCAGGCCCGACTAATGGGGGATGTGACAATTGCAGGGGAGTAGTGACAATTCATGACGATGGGAGCTTCTATAAAAATGTAGAATACTATTCAATCGGTCATTTTTCGAAATTCGTCAGGCCGAAAGCCCATAGAGTTGCAAATTTGGTTTTGGGAAATAAGCCCAGTGAGCTTATATTTAGTACATTTCTAAACGAAGACAACACGAAGGTTGTGATCGCCTGCAACAATTCCACAGTCAAACAGGAATTTACCATTAGCTGTGGAGCAAAAAGTTTTTCAGCCACCTTAAACCCGAATAACCTTGCCACATTCAAATGGAAGTAAGATAACATTCAAAATATTCCAACTATGAAAAAAACATTTTTCTCCATGCTACTGTCCCTTCTTGCCACAGCTTGCTTTGCCCAAAAGGCAGAGAAGTTCGTAAACGAACTGTTGTCAAAAATGACGCTCGACGAAAAAATCGGGCAGCTCAACCAATACAACGGCGATTGGGGGGCAACAGGAAAAATCACACCGGACGGTGACAAAGAGACACAAATAAAAAATGGAATGGTTGGCTCCATGCTGAATGTGATGGGAGTGGACAAAACCCGAAAATTGCAGGAACTTGCCCTGCAATCGCGGCTTCATATTCCTTTGATCTTCGGACAAGATGTGATTCACGGTTTCCGCACCACATTTCCGATTCCGCTTGCAGAAACCGCATCTTGGGATTTGGGCTTGATGGAAAAATCTGCACGCATCGCCGCCACGGAGGCTGCTGCTTACGGAATCCACTGGACGTTTGCCCCCATGATCGATATTTCGCGCGACCCACGTTGGGGACGGGTGATGGAAGGTGCGGGTGAAGACACGTATCTGGGTTCGGAAGTGGCCGTGGCACGTGTGAAAGGTTTCCAGGGAAATGGATTGGGAAATATCGATGCCGTGATGGCTTGCGGAAAACATTTTGCCGCTTACGGCGCAGCTGTCGGGGGGCGGGATTACAATTCAGTGGACATGAGCTATCGCCAACTCAACGAGACTTATCTGCCTCCATTCAAAGCTGCAGTGGATGCAGGACTCGCCACCATGATGAACTCATTCAACGACATCAACGGTGTGCCGGCCACAGGCAATTCCTACATCTTGCGTGACAAACTGAAAGGGGAATGGAATTTCAAGGGCTTCGTGGTGAGCGATTGGGGAAGTATCGGAGAAATGGTGCCTCATGGATTTGCACAAGACAGGAAAGATGCCGCTCTGAAAGCAATGATAGCGGGAAGCGACATGGACATGGAAAGCCGTTGCTACCGCGATTACCTGAAACAACTCGTGAACGAAGGGAAAGTGCCAATGGCGCTCATTGACGATGCCGTGAAACGCATATTGATGAAGAAATACGAGCTCGGATTATTCGATGATCCTTTCCGCTTTTGCAATGAAGCAAGGGAAAAAGCCCAGGAAAACAATCTGGAACACCGCAGGTTTGCCCGTGAGTTAGGAGCTAAGAGCATTGTCCTTCTGAAAAACAACGCTGTAAACGGTCAGAATCTGTTGCCGCTTTCTTCACAACACAAGTCCATTGCTTTGATCGGCCCATTCATGAAGGCTACAGTCGCAAATCATGGATTTTGGTCGATTGCCTTTCCCGATGATTCGGCCCGTATCGTAAGCCAATACGATGGCATCAAGCATTGCACGAAAAACCATTCCACGATCCTTTATGCCAAAGGATGCAACATCAATGACAACGACCGTTCGGGATTTGCCGAAGCACTGGAAACGGCTAAGAAAGCGGACGTGGTGGTTGTTTCTTTGGGAGAAGCACACGACATGAGCGGTGAAGCCAAAAGCCGGAGCAATATCCATTTGCCTGGCGTTCAGGAAGAATTGCTCAAAGAGATTTGCGCCACTGGAAAACCGGTCGTGCTTTTGATCAATGCGGGTCGCCCGCTGGTTTTTGATTGGGCAGCAGACAACGTTCCCGCAATCCTCTACACTTGGTGGCTGGGAACCGAGGCCGGGAATTCGATTGCAGATGTTTTATTCGGAGATTACAACCCTTCGGGCAAACTTCCGATGTCTTTTCCACGCACAGAAGGCCAAATTCCGATTTATTACAACCACTACAACACGGGCCGTCCGGCGAAAGACGACGAAGACAAGAATTACGTGTCGGCCTACATTGACCTGTCAAATTCTCCAAAATATCCGTTCGGCTATGGATTGAGCTACACCTCATTCGACATCGCAAACCTACGTTTGTCTTCATCCAAAATGGCACTAAATGGCGGAAAAATTGAAGCAAGCGTGGAGGTGAAAAATTCGGGAAATTACGACGGCGAAGAAGTGGTGCAGCTATACATCCGCGATTTGGTGGGCAGCGTTGTCCGTCCAGTAAAAGAGTTGAAAGGTTTCAAGAAAATCTTTTTGAAGAAAGGAGAAACCACCACAATTACATTTTCCCTGACTTCTGACGATTTGAAATTCTATAACAACGACGTTCAATTCGTGAATGAAGCGGGAGAATACGATCTGTTTGTGGGCAACTCTTCGAATGCCACATTAAAAGGACATTTTAGTCTTGAATAAAGCTTAGGCTAAAGGCTAGATAATAGAACACAGGTATGTTAAAGTATAAATTTACCCTTATGAAAAGATATGTAAAAAACATGGCTTTCTGCGCATTGGTGGCCTGTATGGCAACTTCAGGTTTCGCACAACAAAAGACGTTGCCCAAACCGTGGAGCGCAACAGTGTTTACCACAGCAGAAAACACGAACCTAAGACTTTCCCAAACAGCGAAACTGAAGTCGCAGAAAGCCGGACAACCTACCGAAAGGGAGATCTGGGTATTTGTAGATCCTTCCAAAACCTTCCAGTCGATGATCGGCATCGGCGGGGCCATTACGGATGCTTCTGCCGAAACCTTTGCCAAGCTGCCGAAACAGCAACAAGACGAGCTTCTGCAAGCATTCTTTGACCCTCAAAAAGGGATCGGGTTCTCGGTGATAAGGACGAACATCGGAAGTTGCGATTTTTCAAGCGACAGCTATTCGTATGTGAAGGAAAACGATGCACAATTGAAATCTTTCAGCATCGCCCACGACGAAAAGTATAAAATTCCTTTGATAAAAAAGGCGAACGCAACAGCCGGAAGCATCTTGCCTTTGTTTGTGAGCCCGTGGTCGCCACCAGCCTGGATGAAAGACAACAACAGCTTGCTGCAAGGAGGAAAATTGCTGCCGAAATATGCACAAACTTGGGCAAATTATTATGTGAAATTCATCCGGGCATATGAAGGGCAAGGCATTCCGGTTTGGGGATTATCGGTACAAAATGAGCCGATGGCAACACAGACTTGGGAATCGTGCATCTACACGGCCGAAGAAGAACGGGATTTTATTAAAAACCACCTCGGCCCAACCCTAGCCAAAGCGGGCATGGCAAGCAAAAAGCTGATAGCCTGGGATCACAACCGCGACCTTTTGTTCCACCGCGTTGGCTCCATCATGGCCGATCCGGAGGCTGCAAAGTATGTGTGGGGATTTGGTTACCATTGGTACGAAACATGGACGGGAAGCGGCATGCAATACGAAAACCTGAAACGGGTGAAAGAGGCATTTCCCACGAAACATTTGTTTTTCAGCGAAGGGTGCATCGAAAAATACGATGCTTCGAAAGTGACCGAATGGTGGCTCGGCGAACGCTATGGGGAAGCCATGGTGAAGGATTTCAACAACGGGTCGGAAGGATGGTTCGACTGGAATTTCCTGCTCGATCAAACAGGAGGACCCAACCATGTGGGGAATTTCTGCTATGCACCTGTCCATGCCGATGTAAACACAGGAAAACTGACATACACCAATATCTATTACTACGAAGGACATTTTTCAAAATACGTGAAACCGGGTGCCAAAAGAGTGGCTTGCGCCACGATGCGCAGCGAACTGCTTGCAACCGCCTTTGTCAATAAAACCGGAAAAACGGTGGTGGTGGTGATGAACCAAACCGACAAGAAAATGGATTACAACTTATCGGTGGGTTCTGAATACGCAGCAGTGGAATCACTCCCCCACTCCATCTCAACCATTGTATTGGACTAAAAACTTGAATCAGATGAAACGACGAATAATTCATATTTCGCTACTAATCCTTTTTGTTGTTTTTGTGAATTCCCTGAAGGCGCAAACGGTTCAGAGTTGGGTGACCAACGCAGACAAATCGGCGCTGTTTAGCAAACAACCGAAGCCTTTGGCATTTAGCGCAGCGAAAAAATTGTCGCTACCCTCGATTGCGATCGACGACAAAAAGACGTACCAGCAGATGGACGGATTTGGATTCACACTGACCGGCGGCAGCGCACAACACCTGATGAAAATGTCTCGGGAAGCCCGCACGGCACTACTCAAGGAATTGTTTTCGTATGACAAAAACAACATTGGAATCAGCTATTTGCGGGTGAGCATCGCCGCTTCTGACTTGGATTCCGTTCCCTTTTCTTACAACGATTTGCCGGAGGGAGCAACGGATGTCAACTTGCAAAAATTTAATCTTGGCCCCGACTACGACAACCTGATTCCGGTGCTGAAGGAAATATTGGCCATAGCTCCGGACATGAAGATTCTCGGGTCGCCTTGGTCGGCTCCGAAATGGATGAAAACCAACAACGACACCCGTGGCGGAAGCCTCAAAAAGGAGTATTACGATGTTTACGCCCACTATTTGGTCCGTTATATCCAGGAAATGAAGCGAAACGGGATCCACATCGATGCCATCACGGTTCAAAACGAACCGCTTCATCCGGGAAACAACCCCAGCATGTACATGCCCGCAGAAGAGCAGGGGCAATTTGTGAAGACCTATTTAGGCCCGGCATTTGCCAGTGCGGGCTTAGATACCAAGATTATTATCTATGACCACAATGCGAACCGCCCTGATTATCCGATTTCCATATTGAATGATCCCGATGCGAAGAAATATATCGACGGCTCTGCCTTTCATCTTTACGAAGGAAAAATTGAAGCTTTGAGCGAAGTGCATAAGGCACATCCCGACAAGAACCTCTACTTCACCGAACAATGGATTGGTTCGCCAAGCAATTTCGGAAAAGACTTGGCGGAACACGTCAACAACCTGACTATCGGGGCAACGCGCAATTGGTGCAAAACGGTTTTGGAATGGAACCTTTCGTCAAACCCTCAATTGAAGCCACATACAGACCGGGGCGGATGTGACCTCTGTTTGGGTGGAATCACCTTGGATGGCGACAAAGTCACAAGAAATGTAGGTTATTACATTGTGGCACATGCATCGAAATTTGTTCGTCCGGGCTCCCTCCGCATCGGATCGAACCTCCCTGAAAATTTGAATAACGTGGCGTTTCTAACGCCAAAAGGTGAGAAGGTTGTGATAGTTATCAACAACAGCACGGTGAAAAGACTATTTTCAATCCGATACGGCAATAAATCCTTTACTGCCGCATTAAGCCCTGGTGCTGTAGGGACTTATGTTTGGAAATAGAATTTGTAGGTTAGACTGGTTAAATTGTTTGGGGACTCCTCTGATGTTGAATCAGGGGAGTTTTTTGTCTTAATACCTTATGTTTTGATCCGTTTTTAGAAGCAAATCACTTGTTTGCGAATATTTGTGAAGTAAAATGTGGAATTTTATTTTTTATATAAAAAAACATAACTAAATTTAAGGCCTAAACATAAAGCCTTAAAAATGCAATTCAAAATTACACTGCATACCACTGAATCACACCCACTCATCCCTATCAACTACCAATATCCCTTGAGCAGTGCCTTGTACCGCATCATAGCCAAAGGCGATGCCGACTATGCCGCATTCTTGCACGAATCGGGCTACGGCAAGGGCTTCAAGCTTTTCACTTTTTCGCAAATCAACTGCCCATTCAGGATAGAAGGCGACCGCCTCCGGTTGCAAAGCAACGAACTATGGTTTCAGGTGGCATTTCACCTGCCGCAAGCCATGGAAAACTTCATCAAAGGACTTTTCCAATCGGAAAGGATCGACATTGCCGACAAACATTCACGAGCAAGCTTCACGGTGAAATCCATCGAGAGCCTTCCCGACAGCCTCAGCCAATTCAAAGCAAACGAAATTATAAACATCACGCTGAAACCTCTTTCACCCGTGGTGGTGGGCTTGCAAAATGCCAAGGGGAATTATGATTTCCTTGCACCCGACGATGCCCGCTTTGCTGAAAGCCTCCTCTACAATTGGCGAGGAAAGATTGCCACCTGCTACGATGAACCAACAGCTGCATCGGCTTTGTTGCTCATTGAAATTACACCCATGCGGCAACCGTTCAAATCTCGCTTGATCACCATCAAAGCCGACACGCCGGAGGAGACACAGATCAGAGGCTGGATGAGCTTCGGGTTGAAAGTGACCGGGGAGAAACGTTTTGTGGACTTGCTGCTGAATGCGGGCGCGGGATTGTACAACGCGATGGGATGCGGAGCGGTTGGGAAGGATTGAAGGATTGAGGGATTCAGTTACTGTGCAGATCACATGTACGACCAAGAGGACAGCATATACTGATTAGAGGATCAAATATACGACCACGAGGACGGAATACACGAATACGAGGAAAACATATAATGACTAGAGGATGAAATGTACGAACACAAGGATCATATATACTGGCACGAGGACGACATATACTGATTAGAGGATGGCATATACGAGCACGAGGACAAAATATACCGATTGGAGGATGACATATACAACCTTAAATAAGAGAAAGCGGACAGGAAGATGAATCAAGAAGCCTGGCCGTCTAAGTGAGTTTCAATTTTATTATTAACATCAAAATTCAATCTTTATGGAAACTAAGAAATTTAATTGCAAAATGGAAGAAGTTCCGGTTATTGCAGGATTTGTTGTGGAAAGCTTGCAGGGAGACTTAACCGACTTTCAAGCTAATTTTTCGGACTACACATCGGAAAAAGTAGATGCTCTTGTAGCCAAGCGGAATTTTTGTTTGGAACTTGAACGCTCCAACAGCGTGATCCAACAACTGAAGAATGTGACCGCCAAATTGGTGGAAAAAGAACTGGCGCTGCGTCCTGCCCTCAACAAGCTGGAAGGATACGTGAAACGGACATCCGAAGGTCTGGACATCGCCGCCGACGGCTTCGGCTTCAAGGCTATACGTGACAACATCAGCCGGGGCAACGACGAAGGAATTATCGGGGGAATGAAAACGCTGCTCTCCAATGTGAACCGCAACAGTGCAGCCCTCGAAGCAAAGGGTCTCAAACCGGAATTTGTGACGGAACTCTCCGCCGCTACCTTCGAAATTGACGCGCTCAACAACGAGCAGAACCGACTCGAAAATCTCCGCAACAGCACCACTTCCGCAAACATCAAGGATTACAACGAATTGTGGGACTTGACCACCGCCGTTTGCCAAGATGCACGCGCCATCTACAAAGGGGCGGACGAGGTGAAGCTGAAAAAGTATTCTATCTCGGCTTTGCTCAAACGGGTGAATGCGGAGGGTGAGAGGACTCCCAAGACGGATGCTAAGAAGGAGTGACGAATGGATTAAACATCTCCGGCTGGAATGAAAAGACTGGTCGGAGGTGTTGTTGGGGGAATTATTGAATGAAGGATGGAGTATATAATGAACAAAAATAATTTACACATGAAATACGCTTTAATAGAAGAATACTTCGAAACACAAGTTTTTCAAGATATAACTCAATTATATTTTGATACAGTTTTACAAGACATATTGAAGATGCATCCTATTACAGAAGCTAAAGGATTATTTGTTCGAAACAATAAGGTATTGAAAGATGATTATGATATGCCATACCATATTCATATCTTAAATGGTTTGATTCCAAGCCTGCTTATTTATGAAAAGTATCTAATTGAGAAAAAATGGATTGAAAAGGATGAGGCTAAACTATATATAAAAACTTTCATATTAGGATATACTTTTCATGATGCAAATAAACTACTCCATATTGATAGTTTGAAAGATGCAATAACGGCTCTTGAGGAAAAGATAAATCTATACGGCTCAATTCCTCTTTTCTTTCCTGAATTTGATAAACATAAAGGAGATGTATATTTTCTATGTTTATCAGATGAAGATAGAACTTGCGTATTGGCGAATAATTATAAAATAACTCTCAGCGAATTACACATAAAAGAAGTACTTGCTATGCTATGTAAATTTTCTGACAGCATTGCATCAAACCAAAATTTCGACTCGGTTGAATCATTTTACAAATCAATTTCTAAATCACTTTCAATAATATCTGAAATAAACAATATACCCATATCGTATGTAGAGGTAAACCATAATCCCTATACATTATTAAGTCAAAATATATTACAGTCTGCGAGACAAGTTTTAGCTCAGTCAGGGAAAAAAGTGTTTCAATCTTTGCGAAATGGATTTGTGTATTTTGGTGAAGACTTGACGGAAGATGAAATGAAGAAAATTCAATCAAAGACGTTACAAGTTAGCGAAGATATCAACCCAATTGGACTTACCAAGATTGATGCCCAAAAATGTAGTTTTGGATTCCTCGGCTCTATAGAGTTTTCAAATGAAGTTTTAGATAATATAATTGAAGAAAAAACAAATAGTTTTTTTGCATTATCACCAAATGGAAAAGATAAAGTTAGTGATTTCACTTCGTTTGTTGATCTCAATAAAAGACTTATTGAGATATTTGAGTTGCCTGTAAAAATAAATATTCAAAATGACAAACTGTACCTAAATGTGAACAAAGAAAGTTGTAATGAATTAAATTCGACTTTTTTAAAGTTATTTTGTCTCAGTAAAATTCAATGGCTAAATGTCAATATGAAGAAAGAGTGGAAAGCTGATTTTGAAAAATGGCAAAACAAAAATGAAAGTCTACCTTCAAATATAATACTTCAACGAGATAATCAGCACGAACCATTTTCTATCACAAACACTGTTGATCTTAAGAAATTTATTGAAGCAAATACAAAGAGTTCAAGTTCATTATTCAAAACTTATTTGAGTGTATTAAAGGCATACTCAATAATGACGGAAAATGATGAAGATGAAATAGAAGAATATGTAAATGAAATAAAAAATGATATTATAAAAACATTTACAGGAGAAGGAGAAGAACAGAAAGAAAATACAGTCATAAAAATATTTTTTCAGCGATATTTTAATTTTAGAGGGAATAATGCAATAAATGCGTTTGATGGGTACAAACCGGTCATTCCTGAAAAAGGGAAAATGTGTGCTTTTACTGGTAGTATTGGATTAAAGGAATACAAGGAGGATGTGGCTTTTTCCATGAAAGCGAGAGGGTTTAGTAATCGAACAATAACTTCATTAAATAATACGACAAGTCACATATCCGATTTATATTCCGAAGAAAACAAATTAAGAAAATCTAAATTTTCAAATGCTGATGCAAACATATTGATTTATAGTGATTTTTTTGAGACAACCTTAGATATTGATAGAGATATTTTATCTGCAAGTGTCAAAGCGAAAAATATAAAGGTATTGGAAGATGAATCAATTTTGTTTGATAAGAATGCTAAATTCCAGTATAATTTATTTAACTTAAATTTTGACAAACTAGGTTCAAGTATCGAAGCAAACTTTTACTTTATTAGAAAGAATCTTCTTCTTACAAAAGAACTAGGGCTTCGCACTTTGGTGACTGGCATTATGTCTCCTTATCTACCACATAAAGAAGCATTCCGCTTTGAAAATGCCCCAAGAGTATTTCAATTATTGGGTTGGGATAACGTTCGATTGACTAATATTGATAATATACTAGAAGAGATTAGCCTCGTGCTTACCTTAGGCTCTAGCAGATTAGATGCCAATCTATTAAAATTATCTGAAAACAGAAACTCGTACTTTACACTGTATTACCTACTCAAAGATGATGACAAAAAGAAAGTATACGATAAACTCAGGAAATTCATTAATAATAATTATAAACTATTTACAAGTATGACAGTAACCGAGAATTTGGCCGAATTAGCTACGAAAATCACTTATATTGGATACAATAGCAGCGGTTCTGAAGAAACTTGGCTTATCCGAAAAGCATTAGAATTTATTCGAAAAGAAGTCAAGCAAGGTTTTGAAAGAGAAGATGTGATACAAAGAACTTGTGGCAATATATATAAAACCATGAGATTAGAGTATGTAAATGCGGAGGCAATAAAAGAGTTTGCAACTGCAGTTTATGATGAGCTATTCAAAATAGAATGGAAAGGAAAACTGCCCAATCTAAATCGCGAAAAGGATTGGATTTATCAATTTGCTTTTCTATACAGAGAAAAATCTCTTGAAAAATTGGATAATCTAACAGCAAATAAGATCAAAGAAGAACTTATCAAAAATAACACAGAACTAACAAGAGAGAATATTTTAGCACATCTCAAAAAAGATACGAAAGAAAAATATGCAGATAAATACATTAATCTAATTTTAAACAATAAATAATCATGGAAGAACTATTTAAAACCATTCCGGAATCATATTTTGTGGACGACTTAAAGAAAAACACGTTAGGTACAATCAAAATTGCAATCCTTCGCGAAGTAACAGGAAATTTGATTATAAGAAGTAATTATCCTGATGAAACAATCACGTTTAAATCTTCCGAAAGTAAAGATATAGTTGAAATTCCTGCTCGTAAACTTAAAAGTAGAGAAAAGCTGTTGGGAATAAAAATTTGTAGAGAGTTTAATGTGATTGACAATGATTTCAGATACAATGTAATAAAGAAAAGTGTGCAGTTGGGAAATCCAAATTCTATTTTGTTCGGAGACAGTGTAACTGAAAGCAATGACGCGGTAGGTATTACAAGCAGGGCTATTTATGATTGGGCGTATTCTATTAGAGACGTAAATGAGATAACAGGAACTTTGCAACACAACGCCTTAAGTGAAGGAGGCACAATGTGGAATGAAGAGGAGGGGAAACTAAGACAATCATTGTTTCAGGTTCAATATATTAAGCCAGGTACACTATTTCCACATTTTATCACGGTGGAAAATGTAACCCCAGAGTTATTTATTCACTTGATATCTTGTGTACTCTTCGAAAACCGTTATGGTGCACAAAGTACAACCTTAAGTTCTAATGTAAAAAATCATATTCTCGGCTTTGGATTATCTAAGTTTGAACAACCTGTAAACAGTTATAGTATTTCATCTAATTGGAATCCTGAAACTGAAGTAACATTTGAAACTGTAAAATTGGCAATAAACAATTCAATGGCTACTGCATATGAAAATGATAATTATAAGGGTGCTGACGTTCTTATTCCGATAATAAATAATTTGTGGAAGGAAGACAGAAAACAAGATTTACAGGCCATTTATACAAAAGCAAAAGATGAATGTGTCAAATTTTTGAAAGACATTAAAGTATGCAAATAAAGGTAATAAAACTGACTCTTTTGAATCATTTGTTTTATTATACTGAAGTTTCAGGAGGTTCTACTTCAGCTTCTGTCACAGGTTCATTTATCGGTGATTTAGCATTGTCATATGCTTTTAATCGATGCTTAAATGAAAATCAAACGATGTATGATTTTCGGTCAAAACCCGAATATTCAGACATTAATAATTTTGGATTTTATTGCACTGTGGCTAAACCAATAAAATATAATATTGGAAAGACCGAAAATTATATTCGTAACACCTTATTTAATGTTGATGGATTTATTGATGTTGATAGGATAAATAAGTCTGGCAAGTCTCCATTTAAAAACTTCAGACAAGTACAAGGAGTGAAATTAGGAACTGAATTTATTGCATTATTCTTATCAAAAGAAACTATTGATTTACCATCAACGATACGAATTGGAACCGGAAAAGAAACTTTAGTAAAAGTCGAAGAAATTGATTCAATTAACAGCAAAGATGATTACTGGTTGAATGCTTTTACTTTGAAAGAAGTGTTTAATAATCTTGATATTGCTATAAAGATAATGATGAACGAGAAAAAAGCAAATTTCTCCTATATTCTTGAGAATTATAATATAATAAAGCGTTTCTCGATTGATAACGTTCAAGAGGTGTTTAATCCTGTTTTTTCAAATTAATGGATAGATTTTCAATAAGAGTTAGGCCCCAGTTTGTTGCGTTGACAGAAGAAAAGGAGACATTCCCTAATGGTCAAGTTTGTTTCTTACACAATTTTCAGAAACGAATGAAATTAGATTTTAGAAGTTTTCCTGAATTCTCAATTATTACTGCTCCAACAGGAACGGGAAAGAGTTATGCCTTTCCTTTTCCTGTTATTAATGCGAAAAATAATCCAGCACCATTTGATGTTGGAAAAGTCAGAGGGCTTATCGTATTACCTACAAATGCATTGATAGATGAGCTATGCGAAAATTTTTCCAGAACTTATCCATTTTTGAATATAAAAAAGATTACAGGTAAGTCGTTAGATGAATTTGCAGTAAAAGGATTTGACCGATGGGCGAAAGTACTTGAACTTTGCAAAGGTGATGCTGACTTAATTATTACCAATCCAGATATAATTAATTACGCAATGCATGGAGGTTATCATCAAAATGCGTGGCAAAGCACAGGAAGAAAAGAGTTTCATAATTTTTTAGAATGCTTTGGGTATATTGTCTTTGATGAATATCATTTGTACGATGAAAGTCAGATAGCCAATATACTTACTTTAATTTATTTACGGGATATCTTCTTACAAGAAAATAGCAAGGTAAAATATTTTTTTGTTTCTGCTACTCCAGAAAGAGCTTTAAAAGATATATTGATAAACAAAGGCTATGTAGTAGAAGAAGTCATTGAGCAAATAATAGAACAATCCGATTCATCAAGGGCTATTCACGGATATATAGATGTTGATTTTTGTCATTCGATAAATCAAATGTCAATAATTGACGAGTATATGGATGAGATAAAGAAAATAATTGACTCCAACAAAAGAGTTTTGATTGTATTGGATAAATTGAATGAAGTACAAATACTATCTGCTCAATTAGCAGAACAATTTCCGAATAAAGTTATATTCCAAAGTACGGGTTACACTCCAAAAGATGAAAGGCAGCAAGATAAAATAAATGAGGCAAATATCATTGTTGCAACCAATAAGGCTGAAGTTGGAGTAAACTATAATGTTGAATTTTGTATAATGCAATCAGGAAAGTATTATCAAAATTTAGTTCAACGTTTTGGTAGAGTTGCAAGAGGAAATTTAGATGGAAAAGTTGTCATTATGCTTGACAACGTTAAGTTTAATTCTTTGAAACGAATATTCGAAGGATACATAGACATTCATTATTATGATTTTCTGGAAAAGATTCAAGCAGTAATTCAATTAAAAAAGTTCTATTCTGAAAGGATCCCATTTTATCAGGGTGAATACATTTGGTGCATAGAGAAAAATCTGAGAAAACAAAACGCAGCTTATAATACCTTTCAATACTTCAAAGAAAGATTAATGGATGAAAGCTTTTTCAAGAATGCTGAAGCTTACAGTCGGTATAAATTATTCTCTGAAATTGACAAACTGATTTATACTCTGAACAAGGAATGTCCTAATGGAAGTACTTCAAAAGCATGGTTAGAATGGTGGAATAACTATTTAAATACATTTCTTAGTTTTAGAGATAACTCAATTATTGTAAAGATTGTAGACAAACAATTAGATATTGAACTATCTTATTCGCTTGAATGGGTATTACAATATAAAGAAATTATCAATATTGAAGAAATTGAAAACAACAAAAACACTACTAAAAAATATACAGTAGGTCAATTAAAGGAGCGAGATAAAGACATACAATATGTAGTAAACACGATTCCTAGCATTGGTGCTAAAGAGAATGAATTTTTATCACCCAAAGAAATATTTGACTTACAAAATATATTTGAAAAACGAGTGAACACTATTAAAGAGAAGAATAAAAAAGGAGTGAACACTATTAATTTAAAACAAGTTGAAATCACAGAAAAGGTTAAGCTACTAAGTAAAACTTTTGATAGAAAAAGATTAAATATTATAGATATTTATAACAAAGATATTATCCTATAATTCTGTCAACCATCCCAAAAACAAAAGACCATGAAACAGAAGTGTCCCAGCAAAGAAGAATTCCGCCGAATGGTATTTAGTACAACAAGAACAAAGACATGCTGCCGAAAAATCCACGAGAGCGATGGCTGAGATTTTTGATCTTCTGAATTGGATAGTTATGTATGAAGATCAGCTTGGAGAAAAGCTTATGTACAGTTGGCTTCCTGAGTTCAATGAATGTCAGTTACTGGGACGAAAACCAAAATCAGGAAGGTTTTCGGTAGAATCATTTGAATGACCCATTACCCTAAAACAGGACATATCCGATCCCGTAAAGACGCCATGCATGGCGTCTCTACACCGATAAACCACAACCGAAAATGAATTGCAATCGAAAACCAAAACGAATTGAAATCAATAAATTACGCATGGTATGACGAATTTGTATCGAAACAAATACCGTGTCGAATCGGCACGTTGGCGGAATTGGGATTATGCCGATGCGGGGGCGTATTTTATCACGATTTGTACCGGAAACCGGAAACATTATTTCGGTGAAATATCCACATCGTCGGGGTTAGGGACGCCGACGGGGATGGCGCAGGGAATTGAGACGCCAGACATGGCGTCTCTACGGGCGGAATCGTCAACCGGTATTTTGTTGTCCGAAATTGGGCGTATTGTGGAATCGGAATGGTTGAAAACACCCGAAATTCGTCCGGATATGAATCTGATGTTGGGCGAATTTGTGGTCATGCCGAATCATTTTCATGCGATTATCGCAATTGGGGAAAATGAATACAATGGGAACGGATCCACCGTAGAGACGCCATGCATGGCGTCTCTACCACAACCACCGCCATCGCCATTACATGATACAAAAAAACAACCCGGGCCGCAGCGGAAAAATCTGTCGTCGATTGTCCGCGGGTTTAAATCGGCGGTGACGGTGCTGGCACGAACGATTGAACCCGATTTTGCGTGGCAATCACGTTTTCACGATCATGTGATTCGCAGCCAGGAGGAATACGGAAGGATTGAAGATTATATCGTGAATAATCCGGGAAATTGGCAAAAAGATAAATTCTATAATACATAACACCATGAACATCACAGCCACGCACATCGCTTACCTGCACACCTGCCACCGCAAGTTGTGGCTCTTCTCCAACGGCATACAGATGGAACATACTTCCGAGCTGGTTGCGGAGGGGAAACTCATTTCGGAAACCACCTATCTGGACAGGGCCAGGAAATACACCGAACTGGAAATTGACGGCGTGAAGATAGACTTCTACGATGCCAAAGACCGGGTGGTGCACGAGGTGAAAAAGTCGGATAAGGTGGAACATGCTCACATTGCTCAGGTCACTTACTACCTGTATGTGTTGGCACGAAACGGTGTGAAACAACCATCGGCCATCATTGAATATCCTAAACTGAAACAGCGGGAGTGCATCGACTGGAACGACGATTTCGTCGAAAAAGGCAAACTTTGGGAACAAGAAACGCAGCAAATTGCTTTAGCCGAAAATTGTCCGGCATTAATCAAAAAACCCATTTGCAAGAATTGCTCCTATTTTGAGCTCTGCTATGTGGGGGAGGAAGAGGTGTGAATAAGTGATAAATGATAAGTGATGAATGATTTTATGGACTATAATGCATTGTTTCAAACCAGGACAAAGGAGTTGGCGTTAGCCATTATCCGACAATTATCAAAAGTGAAGTATTCAGACGAAGTTTCGGTGATACGTAAGCAAATATTCCGATCGGCAACTTCTGTGGCTGCAAATTACAGAGCTGTGGCGAGGGCGCGCTCAGAAAACGAAAGGTATGCGAAAATTTGCATTGTTGTTGAAGAGATCGACGAAACTACATTTTGGCTCGAAATAATTAAAGAGCTGGACATTATTACGCAAGATGACTTATCAAAACTTATCGTGGAAGCGGAAGAATTACTCAAAGTTATGGCAAGCTATAGAAAAAAGATGAATGATAAAAAATAAGTGATAAATCATTTAGCTATAATATCATTCATCGCCCATCACTCATCATTTATAACTCATGAAAAAAACCTACTACCTCTTCAATCCCGGCCGCCTGAGCCGTAAGGACAACACCTTGAAATTTACGCCTGTGGACGAGGATGGCGTGGAAGGCACACCAAAGTACATCCCTGTGGAAGGCGTATCGGATTTCTTTTGCTTTGGAAGTCTGGATGCCAACAGTGCCCTGTACAACTTCCTTGGCAAGGCGGGAATAGCCGTCCATTTTTTCGATTACTACGAGCATTACACAGGTTCGTTTGCCCCGAAGGAGTACCTGCTAGCGGGAAAAATGCAGATCGAGCAAACCAAAAGTTACATCGACAAGAAGAAGCGGCTTGCCATTGCAAAAAAGTTTATCCAAGGGGCCTCTTTCAACATGACGAAAAACCTCCGTTACTATATCAACCGCGAGAAAGATCTCACGCCGATACTCGAAGTGGTGGAGCAATATGCTTTGCTGATTGACGGCACTTCGGCCATAGACGAGCTGATGGGCGTGGAAGGAAATATCCGGCAGACGTATTACAAGGCGTTCGACAGCATCATCTCGGGAGATTTCCAGATGGAGAACCGCACGAAACGCCCGCCTGAAAATGAGATCAATGCCTTGATTTCTTTTGGCAACATGCTTTGCTACACGCTCTGCCTGAGCCAGATCTACCATACACAGCTCAATCCAACCATCAGCTTTCTGCACGAACCGGGTTACAGACGCTACTCCTTAGCATTGGACATTGCTGAGATTTTCAAGCCCTTGCTGGTGGATCGGCTTATCTTCCGTCTGTTGAACAAGAAAGAAATTCAGGCCAAAGATTTCGACCATCAAGTGAATAGTTGTTTGCTGAAGGAGTCGGGACGGAAAACCTTCGTTCGAGCGTGGGAAGAGCGCATCAACGAGACCTTCAAACATCCCGTACTGAAACGTCACGTGAGCTACAAGCACCTCGTGAAACTGGAGTGCTACAAGCTGACGAAACATATCTTGGGAATGGAAGAATATAAACCTTTCAAATCAAGATGGTGAGGGTTAAATGACTGGGTGATTCCGTGATTCAAGTATTCCTCGATTTAATTATCTTTGTGTAAACGCAACCATAAAAAACATGGCAAAAAATAAAAAAACAAACAAAGTTCAGCAATTGCTTAGTCCCGAAAATTACATTAGGCAAAGAGCCCGCAGCCTCCCCATCTACGAATGCATCATCAACGATGATTGGAAGACATCCGGGACAGCCCATATGGTGATTGTCCGCAAACATATCAACGGAAACCTGACTTTGGCGATATATATGGTGGATTTACTCTGCCTTGGCGTGCGCGACACCTATTACCGGTTCAATATTTCAACCGATGACTACCACGACTTGCTGGATATAATGTCGGAAAGCATGAATATGCAAAAGGTAGATTATGTCTTGGTTCATAATATTGTGTTGGCCGCCGCTGAGTTTGCCGAGGATCTTGGATTCAAGCCCCACAAAGAATTCACAGCCACCACCCAATACATGCTCGATGAAGACACAGAAGAGATAGAGCTGATAGAAATCGAATGCGGGCGAAACGACAAACCGGTGTTTATCAAGACTGATGTATTCACAGAATCAGAATCACAGCGGATTACCAACCAATTGGAGAAAGCGGTAGGAAAGGGCAACTTTGATGTGATTTATGGATCAGAGGAGGAAATGGATTTTGAAGATACCGCATCCTCCGAATTGGATGCCATCGACTTCAAATATGCCCAGATGACACCCGAAGAAAGATATGCCCTGTTTCTCGAAATAACGAAAGATGGGCTGGACAACATCCCCGGCGAGATGTACCAACCACTGATTATCCTCACCGACAACATCTATTTACGCGATGTCTGTGATGACGACACCGTGGAAGCACTGGTGAAGAAGTGGCAGGCGGAATTGGACACAGACATAGACAAAGACACGTTCACCTCCGAATCATTGGGACTCAAGGCACACAGGCAAATCACCAGGCAAGAGAGTGAAGAATTGGATAAGATCTATAGTTTGGTAGCAGATATGGGGGGAAAAGTGCTTGAGAAAATCGAAAAATTGAAGGATAAATGGGGCGAAATGCCATTTGTGTATTATATGGAAACACAGGAATTGGAGAAAGACGATTTCGACAAATACCTTGCAAAACTCGATCAATACTCGGCCTTATTCCCCAACTATCCCTTTTTCAAAATCGAAAAAAAGAAAGCAAGCCTACTTGTGGAAAAAGAAAACCCCGAGCTGATAGCCTTCGAGGAAATCTTCCCCAATCGCACAAGCATAACTCAAGCTGAAGAATTTGAATTTCAAATGACCAAATTGCAGTCAATCGTTCAACGCAACAATACAAATGAATTCGAAGCAATGGCCATCGTCTGCGAAAACCTCCAGCTGACAGGAAGCTACCACGAATCCTTACACCTTTTCCTATCCCTTGCCCGGATCGGACAACTGATGAAACACTTCGGGGACAATAGCGATAAAAAACGAAACCATAAATCACCAACGACATACCAATTCAAAATACAGTTGAAAAACATAAGCAAACCCACCGTTTGGAGACGAATGCTTGTCGCATCAGACATGACATTCAATGATTTCCACATCGCCATCCAAATTGCATTCGGATGGGAAACAGCACACCTCTATTGCTTTTCGCCTTCGGGCTATGGCTCATCACCCAAAATAGAGAGTTCCGAATTGGAACCCTTAGATGGAAGCTCGATGGATGCCTTGGAAACGGAGTTGTGTGAAATATTCGACCATGAAAAACAAAAATTCACCTATTTGTACGATTTTGGCGATAATTGGATACATGAAATTACATTGGAAAAAATTCTTCCAGATTCACACATCGAAGTGCCTCAAATTCTAAAAGGGAAAGGAACCTGCCCACCCGAAGACTGCGGCGGCCAGTGGGGCTACGCAGAATTAAGAGAAACGCTTGCCAACAAAAAACACCCCGCACATAAAGAAACACGCGAGTGGCGCGGCCTCAAGCGCGGTCAGGAATGGGACGCCGAAGATTTTCCCTTGGATGAGCGCCAACAAATTTTAGCCCAATGCTTTGCCCCAAACAAGCGTTGAAAAGAGATTGTCTGACAACCTTACACATCAAATTATGTACGTGATACTGGTATATGACTGCGGAGAAAAACGTGTTGGCAAAATGTTGAAGCTTTGCCGCAAATACCTTCATTGGATTCAGAACTCTGTATTCGAAGGCGAGATAACTGAGGTGAAGCTGAAAGAACTACTTTCGCAAGCCCGCATCATCATGAATTTGGGAGAAGACAGCATTATCATCTTCAAAAGCAGAGACGAAAAATGGCTCGAGAAAGAGGTAGTTGGTCAGGAAAAAAACGAGCTGGACAACTTCATATAAATCACCTCTGCGCTGTCCGTCGTACCCGAAAAAAGTGTTCTTTGACTTATTGAGGAAAACAAAAACAAGAAAAGTGATTAATAAACAGGAACATACCTAAGTTGTCGGTCGCCAGCACTTTTTCGGTTATTGGCGACCGACTAATTTAGTGGTAAAAAAAATGTTTTACACCTCCGCTTCTAGATACTTAAATCGTATATTTGTGTGCCGTTTTTGGACGGCTTTTAATCGCACTCTGTAGAATTGAAATTGCATTGCCATAGCTGCGAAATACTCGCGCTTTGTCTTTTAATCGCACTCTGTAGAATTGAAATGTGAACTCAAATTTAGGGTCAAAAATGAATACCTCACTTTTAATCGCACTCTGTAGAATTGAAATAGGAGCATGGCATGCTATCATGCAAAGATTATGGAAGACTTTTAATCGCACTCTGTAGAATTGAAATGTAGATATGCTTATAAATAATGTGTCATTTTCTATCTTTTAATCGCACTCTGTAGAATTGAAATAGTGGGAAATTTAGGCATCGAACCTAAGATCTACCTTTTAATCGCACTCTGTAGAATTGAAATACCCGATACCTTCCGTCAACATGAAGTCCCGCATGCTTTTAATCGCACTCTGTAGAATTGAAATCTATTTGGATGAATGATACAATATCAAATACGGGTCTTTTAATCGCACTCTGTAGAATTGAAATAGTAGTTTTGTGAAAACATATAAGGAAGCGGCGTTGGCTTTTAATCGCACTCTGTAGAATTGAAATTTCTAACTGTTGGAATGTCTTTCCAAGTCCGCAATCTTTTAATCGCACTCTGTAGAATTGAAATGTACGCCCGGGAGATTGGGTATCCGCCATTCGATACTTTTAATCGCACTCTGTAGAATTGAAATTCAGCTAATACGTCTGACTGATTTGATGTATCAGCCTTTTAATCGCACTCTGTAGAATTGAAATATAGAATCTATTCTGGCAACAGATCTTACTCTGCCCTTTTAATCGCACTCTGTAGAATTGAAATAACTCGGTTACCCATATCTCGGTGTTTGGCACAAACCTTTTAATCGCACTCTGTAGAATTGAAATAAATGGAAAGGTCACGCCCTGTTTTCGTTAGCATCTTTTAATCGCACTCTGTAGAATTGAAATACTTCAATTCGGTTGCCGCCTTGTCCTTTTCCAACTTTTAATCGCACTCTGTAGAATTGAAATTACAAAAATTGTGAGTATTCCGCCGTTTCTTCATGGGTCTTTTAATCGCACTCTGTAGAATTGAAATTTATTAGCCTCATCAAATTGTTTTAATAGCTCAACACTTTTAATCGCACTCTGTAGAATTGAAATTTCTTCGGCAAAACCAAATGTCATATTCTGTTAGTTCACTTTTAATCGCACTCTGTAGAATTGAAATTGAAAACAAAAGTTAAACCAGAGATGACTATATTCAACCTTTTAATCGCACTCTGTAGAATTGAAATCACTTAATAAGTGGTATAAACAAAATGATAGTATTCTTTTAATCGCACTCTGTAGAATTGAAATTTGTCATATTCAACCAAGCAAATAGCGCATCCTTTTTCTTTTAATCGCACTCTGTAGAATTGAAATCACACCAATTCGATCGGCAGCATCACGCTATGTGCTTTTAATCGCACTCTGTAGAATTGAAATAACATAAGGGCTATCGATAGCCTTTTTGAAAGTAGATCTTTTAATCGCACTCTGTAGAATTGAAATTAACTAAAATAGTTGTAGAACATTCGGATAGGTTTACTTTTAATCGCACTCTGTAGAATTGAAATATCGAATTGGTGTGCGGGAACAATGCAATATTGCACTTTTAATCGCACTCTGTAGAATTGAAATAGAATCACAGAGATTTGAATATTGAAGAATCGGCTTCTTTTAATCGCACTCTGTAGAATTGAAATCAGGAATTCACGCTGATTAAAGGCGTAAAGGGGTTCTTTTAATCGCACTCTGTAGAATTGAAATGTATTCCTTTGCTCCTTTTAGAAGAATGGGTGTACCTTTTAATCGCACTCTGTAGAATTGAAATTGCGGAATTGTAACATTTCTTGTTCCAACTGCATTTCTTTTAATCGCACTCTGTAGAATTGAAATCTCCTTCACGGATTCTTTCAATAGGAATAACCATCTTTTAATCGCACTCTGTAGAATTGAAATGCAATATTTGAATAAGCTTCGCGAGCAAACACAGGGCTTTTAATCGCACTCTGTAGAATTGAAATATCGAAAATCTTTGCTTTCTCAGTATTCAGGTTGCTTTTAATCGCACTCTGTAGAATTGAAATCACCCGAAACATTTCCATAGACCTTTTGCCGGAGACACTTTTAATCGCACTCTGTAGAATTGAAATATGAAACTATCCAGGCGCGAATCTACCGTTTCAACTTTTAATCGCACTCTGTAGAATTGAAATACAGACTTTAACCCGCTTACCGATTTAGTCGCAAGCCTTTTAATCGCACTCTGTAGAATTGAAATATTTGCACGTTGCCGCAATCAAACGAATCATTAACCTTTTAATCGCACTCTGTAGAATTGAAATGAAAAAACCGCTTTCGGAAAACACGATGAAGCGGATCTTTTAATCGCACTCTGTAGAATTGAAATAGTTTTTTTGCGGCAAGTTCCTGCTCCGTGACAAGTCTTTTAATCGCACTTTGTAGAATTGAAATATCTGATTTGAAAAACATTGATAATTCGGCAAAGCCTTTTAATCGCACTTTGTAGAATTGAAATGATCTTGATGCGTTTGCCAAATCAGCGACTAATGCTTTTAATCGCACTTTGTAGAATTGAAATATTCTGGACTTGGATGGAAAATAGATGCTTGCTTTCTTTTAATCGCACTTTGTAGAATTGAAATGATCCGAGCAAGTATGTAGAACCTATTGCAGTATTTCTTTTAATCGCACTTTGTAGAATTGAAATAGTAGATAAAAAGTCTGATAATTATTATGCACAGCTTTTAATCGCACTTTGTAGAATTGAAATGACTCAAGCCCACGTTGGGCATACCGAACTTTCAACTTTTAATCGCACTTTGTAGAATTGAAATAAGGATTGGAGCCGGGAGCCGTGCGATACTTGCAACCTTTTAATCGCACTTTGTAGAATTGAAATATCGTTCCCCCGGCTTTAATACTTTACGGGCTGCAGCCTTTTAATCGCACTTTGTAGAATTGAAATAAATATGGAGGGTCTGCAATTATAAGGTTGGCGCATCTTTTAATCGCACTTTGTAGAATTGAAATATAACAAGGCGATAAATGAAAAACAGGTTGACGCCACTTTTAATCGCACTTTGTAGAATTGAAATATGGTCATTCTTACCCAATTGGTCGGACGACTTGAAACTTTTAATCGCACTTTGTAGAATTGAAATAGTTCTGTTACTATGTAGTCACAAGCCCCATTTAGACTTTTAATCGCACTTTGTAGAATTGAAATCAACAGGTTTTAGAACTTAAATACCAACGATTGATCTTTTAATCGCACTTTGTAGAATTGAAATGTGTGGAGAACACGGCAAACCAGCTGTCTTCCTTCCTTTTAATCGCACTTTGTAGAATTGAAATCTCTTTAAAGCGGAAGAAGGGACAATATTGTTTGATTCTTTTAATCGCACTTTGTAGAATTGAAATTTGGGAGACGAATAATAAAACAAAAAAAATTATGACTTTTAATCGCACTTTGTAGAATTGAAATTGTTCAACCCCTTGTTTTCTGATATGTTGGGCGGTGCTTTTAATCGCACTTTGTAGAATTGAAATGATTTTAGAAACCGAATACCGGAACAACCCAACACAGCTTTTAATCGCACTTTGTAGAATTGAAATAAACTTTATTCAGGGCAAACAGTTAGACAAAGAAACGCTTTTAATCGCACTTTGTAGAATTGAAATTGTTTGCGTTGAGGATTTACCAAAACAGACAATCGACCTTTTAATCGCACTTTGTAGAATTGAAATATTTACTTTTGTTCATCGCTCTTTATTTTTTGGCTCTTTTAATCGCACTTTGTAGAATTGAAATACACGAAATTAGAAAGCGGGTTGATAATCCAAGACACTTTTAATCGCACTTTGTAGAATTGAAATATTTGTGCAATTCTCTTTTGAACATCGGCGGGCAATCTTTTAATCGCACTTTGTAGAATTGAAATTTACATGGTGCATTCGTGTTATTGCTGTTCTCTTTCTTTTAATCGCACTTTGTAGAATTGAAATAAGCCTCCGACGAACCGGGTTTGGAAACGATAAACCTTTTAATCGCACTTTGTAGAATTGAAATGATACTACGGCGGTTAAATGGTCATTTAATTTAATTCTTTTAATCGCACTTTGTAGAATTGAAATATGTTTCCTTAAAATCTTTGTCGAATGTATCGGCGCTTTTAATCGCACTTTGTAGAATTGAAATATAGTTCCTCAAATGCTGCGTGCATAAATGTTCCCTTTTAATCGCACTTTGTAGAATTGAAATTTGCCCAAACACAGGCGGCAAACAGCATTTTGCCCCTTTTAATCGCACTTTGTAGAATTGAAATATTCGAGAATCATATTGAACTGTTTTTTTTACCCCTTTTAATCGCACTTTGTAGAATTGAAATTATCGGGATAATTACCTACGTTTAATTGTTCCTTTCCTTTTAATCGCACTTTGTAGAATTGAAATACGCCGACAACGGCAAACGACTAAGTAAACCACGTACTTTTAATCGCACTTTGTAGAATTGAAATATCCTTTTTGCACGTCCGCAATAACTTTGTCGATTACTTTTAATCGCACTTTGTAGAATTGAAATTTGTTTACCTATATGATTGACCAATTAAAAGTAATCGCTTTTAATCGCACTTTGTAGAATTGAAATAATTATCAATCCTTTTTATCAACCCTTGCGGGGTCCTTTTAATCGCACTTTGTAGAATTGAAATAAGTAGAAATTGCGAAGTCAGACGCCGCCAACCCGCTTTTAATCGCACTTTGTAGAATTGAAATTTATGGCAAATTGGACAGCATTAAAAGCCGCCATACTTTTAATCGCACTTTGTAGAATTGAAATACGTATTATTTGAATATTCCGGGTAGTTGGCAATCTTTTAATCGCACTTTGTAGAATTGAAATATGATTCCACAAGTTTTGCGCTTGACAATTTGAGCCCTTTTAATCGCACTTTGTAGAATTGAAATAATAGTAAATATGTTAATCATTATGATTATCTTTCTTTTAATCGCACTTTGTAGAATTGAAATGGCGGTCACCGAGATATTGAAGTCCCCCGAAATAGACTTTTAATCGCACTTTGTAGAATTGAAATCGTTTCTTTCTAAATAGCCCCATTTTCCTGCAATTTCTTTTAATCGCACTTTGTAGAATTGAAATCCGACAATTGGATTACGGGACGTTCAGGGATTTCACTTTTAATCGCACTTTGTAGAATTGAAATTTCTGATGAGAAAGGAAATTTCATTGGAGATACAATTCTTTTAATCGCACTTTGTAGAATTGAAATTTATTGGTGTATTTTTGCCCTTCGCCTCTGCGCTCTTTTAATCGCACTTTGTAGAATTGAAATTCATTTAACTGACCGACTAAGATATTTTTACGATACCTTTTAATCGCACTTTGTAGAATTGAAATAATGTTTGCCCCGATAATCCAAATATTCGTAGAAGCTTTTAATCGCACTTTGTAGAATTGAAATTTTCTAAGATAATTGTATCTCCAATGAAATTTCCTTCTTTTAATCGCACTTTGTAGAATTGAAATATTTTGCAAATACAATATCAATGAATGATGGGGTTCTTTTAATCGCACTTTGTAGAATTGAAATCCGGTGATGCAAAAGTAAATTATGGAGCAATAATGCTTTTAATCGCACTTTGTAGAATTGAAATGGTTTCAGGATAATTGCAGCTACACAACGGGCATCTACTTTTAATCGCACTTTGTAGAATTGAAATATTTCTTCTTGCATTCCTCCGAGCACGTTTTTGTACTTTTAATCGCACTTTGTAGAATTGAAATAACCAACTAGCTTCACTTATAGATCTAGCTAACTTACTTTTAATCGCACTTTGTAGAATTGAAATGACTTTGGCAACAAAGCACGCTCGATGAAACCCGAACTTTTAATCGCACTTTGTAGAATTGAAATCTGTCTTTAAGTTTGTAGAAGTTATTCACCTGCAGCTTTTAATCGCACTTTGTAGAATTGAAATAAATCTTCACAATCAACCTCAACACGAGGAAAATCCTCTTTTAATCGCACTTTGTAGAATTGAAATCCGATGACCTTGACATAGAATGGTTTCAGTATGTAGCTTTTAATCGCACTTTGTAGAATTGAAATGAGGGTAGCGAAGTATGGGAAATGCTATCCACGTCCACTTTTAATCGCACTTTGTAGAATTGAAATTAATATTGGCAGATGAGTGGTAATTATATTACGGTCTTTTAATCGCACTTTGTAGAATTGAAATTAGACCGTATACTGGCAATTGAGGGGTACAAGAACTTTTAATCGCACTTTGTAGAATTGAAATAATACTCTCCAAACATTATAATAAGAACACCATAATCTTTTAATCGCACTTTGTAGAATTGAAATGATGTTAGCCGATAGGATTAAATCATACGAGGAAACTTTTAATCGCACTTTGTAGAATTGAAATACTTAATACCAATAGTCTATACTATTAGCTTCTCTCTTTTAATCGCACTTTGTAGAATTGAAATATGGATTATGTTGATTCAGGATTCAAGACCGTATCCTTTTAATCGCACTTTGTAGAATTGAAATTCCAAAAGATGAATGCTAATCTTTTGGCAGCTCAAACTTTTAATCGCACTTTGTAGAATTGAAATATTGACATCACTCGTATTTGACTGTCAACTAAAATCTTTTAATCGCACTTTGTAGAATTGAAATATTGCTGAGTTTAAATTCCGTGTATCCGTATTCTTCTTTTAATCGCACTTTGTAGAATTGAAATGGTAGATGGAGAAACCGAAGTTCGCAAGGATCAAAAACTTTTAATCGCACTTTGTAGAATTGAAATGTCACTCCGGCCAGATCCATGAGTAGCTTGCGGCGTTCTTTTAATCGCACTTTGTAGAATTGAAATATTTGCAGAAGCAAAGGGCAAAGATTAAATCCGCCTTTTAATCGCACTTTGTAGAATTGAAATTAACTTGTTTACTTTATTGTTTTTACCTTTTCGCACTTTTAATCGCACTTTGTAGAATTGAAATTAGTGATTTATTATTTTGAGTTTAAAATTCGTTTCTCTTTTAATCGCACTTTGTAGAATTGAAATTTTTCATATTCAGTGTTTGTTACACTTTTGTTATCCTTTTAATCGCACTTTGTAGAATTGAAATTAACTTGTTTACTTTATTGTTTTTACCTTTTCGCAACTTTTAATCGCACTTTGTAGAATTGAAATGGCATTACGCCTGGGATAAGGATAAATACGGCAACTCTTTTAATCGCACTTTGTAGAATTGAAATAGGCAAATATTAATATCCCCCTCGATAGTTACGTTGTCTTTTAATCGCACTTTGTAGAATTGAAATAGTACAAGCAGCAATTGACCAACAACTGGATCAACGTCTTTTAATCGCACTTTGTAGAATTGAAATAATTTGCCCCCGGAGTATTTGATAATCGTGGAGAAGCTTTTAATCGCACTTTGTAGAATTGAAATCGGCAAAGAGAGAATCTTCTGCCGCACGTTTGTCGACTTTTAATCGCACTTTGTAGAATTGAAATCGGCAAAGAGAGAATCTTCTGCCGCACGTTTGTCGAGCTTTTAATCGCACTTTGTAGAATTGAAATTAGCTCAAACAAGCTTAACTGGTTAACATTCTCTTCGCTTTTAATCGCACTTTGTAGAATTGAAATTAGCTTTCATTTAAGCCATCGCAATCTCTTAGGACACTTTTAATCGCACTTTGTAGAATTGAAATGGTTATCTACTCATATCTATAGCCAAATAACAATAACTTTTAATCGCACTTTGTAGAATTGAAATCGATGAAAAACTTAGAATAGAGATATTTGAAACTTACTTTTAATCGCACTTTGTAGAATTGAAATACGCATAGCTTGCTGACAACTTGGCCGAAATCATCCTTTTAATCGCACTTTGTAGAATTGAAATTAGGTTTGGAAAGTGTGAGCTGGCCTTCCTCGTTTCCCTTTTAATCGCACTTTGTAGAATTGAAATTCAAGAGTTTTGTAGGGGAAGTTTCTCATCAGGTACTTTTAATCGCACTTTGTAGAATTGAAATAGTAATTAATCTTCCCGTCCTTCTTCCAATTGCTAACTTTTAATCGCACTTTGTAGAATTGAAATTGGACATATACCGACTCTGATAATAATAACATAACACTTTTAATCGCACTTTGTAGAATTGAAATAATATCCCCTTTGCGTTTTCTATTTCCATAATTCCTCTTTTAATCGCACTTTGTAGAATTGAAATATGGTCAATCCACTTACTTCCTTGATGACCCGGGATCTTTTAATCGCACTTTGTAGAATTGAAATGCTCCTGCGCAAATCCTGGCACACCGTGACGGCGCAACTTTTAATCGCACTTTGTAGAATTGAAATCGATTCCCAATGCGGTGGTTGATATCTGGATTAACGCTTTTAATCGCACTTTGTAGAATTGAAATTCCGGACCATACATCCGGGTGAATCCGGCACGGATCCTTTTAATCGCACTTTGTAGAATTGAAATACCAGTCGTCTCCTAAAATATATGATTGGTGGATTACTTTTAATCGCACTTTGTAGAATTGAAATTCTCATTTCGCTTAAACTGCAACAACGCCCCGCATGCTTTTAATCGCACTTTGTAGAATTGAAATTGCGCTTTTACTTTTGTTTTTCATAGATTATTTATTCTTTTAATCGCACTTTGTAGAATTGAAATCAAGAAGAACAGGAAAACGACAACCTGTCGGGATCACTTTTAATCGCACTTTGTAGAATTGAAATGAAAAAGCATAAAAAAGGCCTTTTCGGTAGTGGGCTTTTAATCGCACTTTGTAGAATTGAAATGCATTGAATAAATGTGATGAAGAAGAATTGTATTCTTCTTTTAATCGCACTTTGTAGAATTGAAATATAGAAACGAAAAGCACTTCTTTCCCTGCCATAGCTTTTAATCGCACTTTGTAGAATTGAAATGCAAGAACTTCAGGTTTGTTAATAGCTTCTAAAACCTTTTAATCGCACTTTGTAGAATTGAAATGTTTGTCCGCGCCTCTGCAATTCTTCCCGGTAGTGGTCTTTTAATCGCACTTTGTAGAATTGAAATATGTGATTTAGTTCCATCTTTCTTTTCTATTTTGCTTTTAATCGCACTTTGTAGAATTGAAATCACATAACAACAAATAGGCAATCCGCAGGCGATAGAGCTTTTAATCGCACTTTGTAGAATTGAAATGTTCCATTAGCCCAAACACGCTCTTCTCCTGTTTTCTTTTAATCGCACTTTGTAGAATTGAAATGCTTCATCTTGTTTTTTTTGTTTTTAGAATGTTTTACTTTTAATCGCACTTTGTAGAATTGAAATAGTATGCAGGCAAGCTTTCCGTGCAATTCACAGAACCTTTTAATCGCACTTTGTAGAATTGAAATTGATTATTCGCAGAATAGCCTAATACAAATTTGCTAACTTTTAATCGCACTTTGTAGAATTGAAATAACGAATCGCTCACATCCCCAACCTGCCAGTACTCCTTTTAATCGCACTTTGTAGAATTGAAATTAGCTCAAACAAACTTAACTGGTTTACATTCTCTTCTTTTAATCGCACTTTGTAGAATTGAAATCATCCCCAACCTGCCAGTACTCGTTTCCGAAATAGCGCTTTTAATCGCACTTTGTAGAATTGAAATACGGCTGCTTTCAAAATCTCCTCGTCTGTCAATTCACTTTTAATCGCACTTTGTAGAATTGAAATATCGATGATTTGTATAATATGACCCCTGAGCAGCTTCTTTTAATCGCACTTTGTAGAATTGAAATTCTATATTGATTTTGGCTATTTTAATAGCCAAACCTTTTAATCGCACTTTGTAGAATTGAAATTATAAAACTGCCTTTCGCTTATTTTTTTATACTTCTTTTAATCGCACTTTGTAGAATTGAAATATAGCTTGTAATTCGGTAAGAATGTCTTCGGGAGGCTTTTAATCGCACTTTGTAGAATTGAAATATCTCTGCATAGGAGAAACTTTTTGTTGTGGTGCACTTTTAATCGCACTTTGTAGAATTGAAATGAGAAATAAGAATGCTTCCCGTATCTGAATTGACACTTTTAATCGCACTTTGTAGAATTGAAATGAGCTAAGTATGCCAACAAGCAGGTGGTAATATCCGCTTTTAATCGCACTTTGTAGAATTGAAATTGATTATTTTTCTTTATTTAGTTCGTTGATTATTCTTTTAATCGCACTTTGTAGAATTGAAATACGCTACTGAAAATTACGAGAATCTGAAAAACACTTCTTTTAATCGCACTTTGTAGAATTGAAATGTTTTGAAATTGATGACGAATATTTTCAGGCTGGCGCTTTTAATCGCACTTTGTAGAATTGAAATGTAAATTGGATTGTAGCTCCTCCAGTAAGTTGTCCACTTTTAATCGCACTTTGTAGAATTGAAATAGTATTGCAGTGCTTCTCCCCACAATCAAATCGCCTTTTAATCGCACTTTGTAGAATTGAAATTAGAAGAATACGATTTTTAGGGTTAGGTTCTGTGAACTTTTAATCGCACTTTGTAGAATTGAAATGCTCTATTCTGAATAAATGAAACTTGTCTTCTTGTACTTTTAATCGCACTTTGTAGAATTGAAATATAGAGAAGGAGGCCTTGTTTTGACCTATTTTTACCTTTTAATCGCACTTTGTAGAATTGAAATGATCCCTACCACAAACGCCATCTTCTGCCATCGTTCCTTTTAATCGCACTTTGTAGAATTGAAATGAGCATCTATACGCTCCGTTACTTTTGCGCCAATCCTTTTAATCGCACTTTGTAGAATTGAAATCGCAAAAAAGAATCTCATATTTATATATGAAATTCGGCTTTTAATCGCACTTTGTAGAATTGAAATGGATATATTTTACAACTAAAAGAAAATGGCAAAACTCTTTTAATCGCACTTTGTAGAATTGAAATCTACTAAAATATACACATCAAATACTTTTTGCCACTTCCTTTTAATCGCACTTTGTAGAATTGAAATATGGATGCGGGAAGTGATGATATGAAAACTTGCGACCTTTTAATCGCACTTTGTAGAATTGAAATTAAGTTCTACGGGGCAATCTTTCGGTACTTCTACACTTTTAATCGCACTTTGTAGAATTGAAATTTGTAATGCTAAGTTGAAGATACAGCAGACTAAAAACTTTTAATCGCACTTTGTAGAATTGAAATACTTATGAGCCGCTTCATATTCGGCGATGGCCGCTTCTTTTAATCGCACTTTGTAGAATTGAAATAATATCCGCTTGACTTGGTTTTGCTGTGCAAGCAAACTTTTAATCGCACTTTGTAGAATTGAAATGGGATTTTGTAAGCGCATCGTAGTCGGAGGCCGATCTTTTAATCGCACTTTGTAGAATTGAAATTAGTAAGCTTTATTCTGTTGTACAACATAACTTTTCTCTTTTAATCGCACTTTGTAGAATTGAAATAGGTCAACCTTCTGGGGAAATTGGATCTCTTTACCACTTTTAATCGCACTTTGTAGAATTGAAATGTGCTTCCATGTTTCGGGCGAACAATCCCTTCTCCCTTTTAATCGCACTTTGTAGAATTGAAATAACTGAACGTTGATCCAGTTGTTGGCCAATTGCTGCTTTTAATCGCACTTTGTAGAATTGAAATTTGCATGTATTTGATTTTGCAGTAAATGCTGGGGTCTTTTAATCGCACTTTGTAGAATTGAAATTGTGATCGATTCGGTGAAAGAAGCCATGTGGGAAGGCTTTTAATCGCACTTTGTAGAATTGAAATACAAAATCGGCTTTGGGTTGCATTATTGCTGCCCTCTTTTAATCGCACTTTGTAGAATTGAAATCTTATAACCCGCCTTTTATCCAGGTGTATCTTTAACCTTTTAATCGCACTTTGTAGAATTGAAATGTTCAGACATTGTCTTGCCGCTCCAATGCTCGTATACTTTTAATCGCACTTTGTAGAATTGAAATACGGCTATCTGGGCAAACTCGGTGGCTGTTCCGAATCTTTTAATCGCACTTTGTAGAATTGAAATCAATTATGCAACGTAGCTGAACGTTTTGCTTTCGCCTTTTAATCGCACTTTGTAGAATTGAAATGTAACAATTTCAAAGGCGTTGAATATTACGCCTTCTTTTAATCGCACTTTGTAGAATTGAAATTTATTTACTCTTTTTCGAACTGCTTCTTTCCATCTTTCTTTTAATCGCACTTTGTAGAATTGAAATCGTGATCGTGTCTTTTCCCGAACTTCTCGGCTACCTTTTAATCGCACTTTGTAGAATTGAAATACCGTGCGAATATCTTTTATTGCAATGATGTGGTCTTCTTTTAATCGCACTTTGTAGAATTGAAATGATGCAGCGTGAAGGATATGAAGTTTGTCCCGATTACTTTTAATCGCACTTTGTAGAATTGAAATATTCTTCCCTGGATCAGGGAAGCCCAAAATAGATTACTTTTAATCGCACTTTGTAGAATTGAAATCCTGGTACAACATGGTGCTATCGACGGACGGCGAGCCTTTTAATCGCACTTTGTAGAATTGAAATTCATTGACTCCAAAGTTGCGTACCGCATTGCGGTTTCTTTTAATCGCACTTTGTAGAATTGAAATAACATTTGATAAAACATTCGACGAAACATTTAATTCTTTTAATCGCACTTTGTAGAATTGAAATACAGGTATCATATTTGTATTTGATATGTCTTCTGACCTTTTAATCGCACTTTGTAGAATTGAAATTCCGGAAGAAGTCCCATCCGAATCTTCAAGTCATACTTTTAATCGCACTTTGTAGAATTGAAATCAATTTAAAATGTATGGCTCCGGAAAGCTGTTTCTCTTTTAATCGCACTTTGTAGAATTGAAATAAACGAAAACCGGAAGCAGTCATTGTTCCAATATCAGACTTTTAATCGCACTTTGTAGAATTGAAATAACGTAGCGACAAAAGGAGCTACTAGGTCAAACACACTTTTAATCGCACTTTGTAGAATTGAAATTCAGATGAGAAATTGAGGAACAATTTGGAAATTTCCTTTTAATCGCACTTTGTAGAATTGAAATTTTTAGTAACTCGGTTATGCACTCATGTAGTGAATTCTTTTAATCGCACTTTGTAGAATTGAAATACGGGACGGAAGCCCGCGAGCTGTTTATTATCAAACTTTTAATCGCACTTTGTAGAATTGAAATCCGTGTTCCAGGTTATATCATCCTGTGAATGGAGGCCTTTTAATCGCACTTTGTAGAATTGAAATAAAGAAATATTTTCTCTCACTCACCGAGTTGGAGAAACTTTTAATCGCACTTTGTAGAATTGAAATTTTGCCACGAATGCTTATTTGGCTGGAATACCAGCCTTTTAATCGCACTTTGTAGAATTGAAATTCGCTATCGGTATAGGTGTATTGCTCTTTTGCAACCTTTTAATCGCACTTTGTAGAATTGAAATCACAAAGCAAGACTTAAGTGATATTTAACATTACTCTTTTAATCGCACTTTGTAGAATTGAAATTACTGTTCCGCCGCCACCTCCATCGTATATAGAGCTTTTAATCGCACTTTGTAGAATTGAAATGGAAAGCCTTCATCGCTGGAAAGCTGTAAATAAATCTTTTAATCGCACTTTGTAGAATTGAAATCGTGGGACATTAGAATCAATATCGGGTATAACCGAACTTTTAATCGCACTTTGTAGAATTGAAATAGAATAATGTCATGCAATGCAAATTTGATGTTTTGACTTTTAATCGCACTTTGTAGAATTGAAATCGAAATACTGAATAACTGTGAACTGGAACGCCGGAACTTTTAATCGCACTTTGTAGAATTGAAATCTTCGTACTTCAGCACCATTTCATTCTGCATGAGTGCTTTTAATCGCACTTTGTAGAATTGAAATGCCCAAACCCAAGTGTTTTGCATGCAGTATCATTTTCTTTTAATCGCACTTTGTAGAATTGAAATGAAAATTCTTTTCCTGCAAACAATTCAGCAAGGCCACTTTTAATCGCACTTTGTAGAATTGAAATTGTTTGAAAACCTATCACACTGATATTGAGCTAAAAACTTTTAATCGCACTTTGTAGAATTGAAATTAGTTCACGATAAATACTTGGTTCATTCCCGTTTGCCAACTTTTAATCGCACTTTGTAGAATTGAAATTCAGGAACGGGGACATTGCCCCCGTTCTTTTTGTTACCTTTTAATCGCACTTTGTAGAATTGAAATACACAAGCGACTGAATAACAAATAGATTAATAAATCTTTTAATCGCACTTTGTAGAATTGAAATATAATACATTGTGCATCACAGGCAGGGAGCTGATACACTTTTAATCGCACTTTGTAGAATTGAAATTTCTGTGGGCCGATGAGTACTTCTCCAGCGAGGAGCTTTTAATCGCACTTTGTAGAATTGAAATTTGGTTTGGCTTGTGCATGAACAGGGAATGCAGGACTTTTAATCGCACTTTGTAGAATTGAAATATTCTATTTCGTTGTCCGAATAAGTGGCGTTGCAAAACTTTTAATCGCACTTTGTAGAATTGAAATTACACCCACACCCAAGGGTTGCTATCCCATGTGCCCTTTTAATCGCACTTTGTAGAATTGAAATACGATTGGCGTAAAGCTGAAAGAATATCATTAGATCCTTTTAATCGCACTTTGTAGAATTGAAATTGTAGTCCAGTATCTTGTCTTTCATCGGCAAGGCACCTTTTAATCGCACTTTGTAGAATTGAAATAAAACAGAAGATTTCAAGAAGTGGCAAGAAAAGTACTTTTAATCGCACTTTGTAGAATTGAAATTCTAAATCGATTATGCTAAAGGGTGTTTTTTCGATTCTTTTAATCGCACTTTGTAGAATTGAAATCTTGGGTCTTTAATATCAACCTTGCTTGCTTCCGGTCTTTTAATCGCACTTTGTAGAATTGAAATACTTTTACTCGAGTAATACATATTGAATAGAATTGACTTTTAATCGCACTTTGTAGAATTGAAATCATATGGCGATCATCATGGTCGAGTCTGGCGGGGCGCTTTTAATCGCACTTTGTAGAATTGAAATGGGTGTACAAAACGTTGTTTTGATACATCTCTCTCTTTTAATCGCACTTTGTAGAATTGAAATCACGTATGCGTACACTTAATGGCTCACAATGGAGCTTTTAATCGCACTTTGTAGAATTGAAATAGTTCTCCGATCCTTTTCAATTCTTCGGACACGGTACTTTTAATCGCACTTTGTAGAATTGAAATATTATTGATAAACGGATTGGATGCGTGGCTCACTCTTTTAATCGCACTTTGTAGAATTGAAATTTCAATTCCTTGTTCTGGTCCCTGTTGAAGTTGTCCACTTTTAATCGCACTTTGTAGAATTGAAATAGGACAATTCATCAGAATTTGATGTTGTTGATCCTCTTTTAATCGCACTTTGTAGAATTGAAATTAGGACAATACCCTTTCCATAAGTATTTTGAAGAACTTTTAATCGCACTTTGTAGAATTGAAATATTGGATTAGGACAAATTCTTGGAGTTCATTGGAAACTTTTAATCGCACTTTGTAGAATTGAAATTTCGCACGACGTATGAATTTCGGTAAGATCTCCCACTTTTAATCGCACTTTGTAGAATTGAAATAGTCTATCTATGAAAAAGCGGAAGATAAAGTTCGGACTTTTAATCGCACTTTGTAGAATTGAAATGGCAGATATAAGGTTGACCGTCACTGGCCATCAATTCTTTTAATCGCACTTTGTAGAATTGAAATTATTTTTATTTATTTTTATGGTTTATAATTTAGGCTTTTAATCGCACTTTGTAGAATTGAAATATGGTGGTACTACCCACACCCCTGATGTGTTTTGTCTTTTAATCGCACTTTGTAGAATTGAAATCTACCAATATATTACAGAAACAAAATATATACAGACTTTTAATCGCACTTTGTAGAATTGAAATCAAATTAAAAGCAAAATAAAATGGAAGTAACATTACTTTTAATCGCACTTTGTAGAATTGAAATGACTGGCATTGGAACAGTTTTATAATTGGGCCGTCAGCTTTTAATCGCACTTTGTAGAATTGAAATTAAATAGCTTCTCTGTTGCCGCACTTGGCGGAGCACTTTTAATCGCACTTTGTAGAATTGAAATTATTTAGTAGAACGGCGTTCTATTTCCTCGATCCCGTCTTTTAATCGCACTTTGTAGAATTGAAATCGGGCTACGAATACGATGTATATCGCCGTTTCGATCTTTTAATCGCACTTTGTAGAATTGAAATTTTGTCGCCTCCTTTCTCTGCAACAAGGGTGAGCAACTTTTAATCGCACTTTGTAGAATTGAAATGGGCTGGCTTGGATACTAAAAATGCGAAGGATAACCCTTTTAATCGCACTTTGTAGAATTGAAATTAGACTGCCTCTGTCCAATCGTAATAGCTTCCACCGGCTTTTAATCGCACTTTGTAGAATTGAAATATGCTTTCCCTTGTTAGCATTTTCCTTACTGCCTGCCTTTTAATCGCACTTTGTAGAATTGAAATGAACAAAAAGCGAGAAGCCTGTATAAGACTGCTTCCTTTTAATCGCACTTTGTAGAATTGAAATTCAATCAGCATTTTGTCATTGCCAGCCAACGCTTCTTTCTTTTAATCGCACTTTGTAGAATTGAAATTTTTGCCTATCAAGGCCGGATGGACGGCTAAAACGACTTTTAATCGCACTTTGTAGAATTGAAATATTCATCCTGTTCCTTTTTGTTCAAAGATGTTTTTGACTTTTAATCGCACTTTGTAGAATTGAAATATCATATCACCAGCCTTCAAGCCAAGTAGTCGCAAACTTTTAATCGCACTTTGTAGAATTGAAATCGTGGAACATTTGTGAATAGTATTCCATGTAAATGCTTTTAATCGCACTTTGTAGAATTGAAATATTAAAGCATAATTGTTAAGGCTTTCCGGCGTTCCGTCTTTTAATCGCACTTTGTAGAATTGAAATCGTGTCAAAGCTCCGGTTTTCATCTTGTCAACGAAACTTTTAATCGCACTTTGTAGAATTGAAATAAGATGTTTTTGACCTTAATTCCTCATACCTATCCACCTTTTAATCGCACTTTGTAGAATTGAAATTCAATTATTTTGCCTACAGCCAACGCCATATCGCCCTTTTAATCGCACTTTGTAGAATTGAAATTTTCGTTAGGCTTGTCTTCGTATCGCTCAATGTTGCTTTTAATCGCACTTTGTAGAATTGAAATTTCGGGGATATGTTTATGCTAAAGGAGGCTATTTTACTTTTAATCGCACTTTGTAGAATTGAAATAAAAAAAGGTGCAAGAATATTTGATATGTCTCTCAACTTTTAATCGCACTTTGTAGAATTGAAATAGATCATATATTCAATTATGTGGTGTTGGGGCTAATTCTTTTAATCGCACTTTGTAGAATTGAAATCGTTTTCGTCCTTTAATTGCACGATTCTTATTGTTCTTTTAATCGCACTTTGTAGAATTGAAATGAGGCAGGAAATCAAGCGGCACAAGCTGCACTAACCTTTTAATCGCACTTTGTAGAATTGAAATAGTATGACGAGCGGGCCGACAAGGTAATTCTCGCCACTTTTAATCGCACTTTGTAGAATTGAAATGTTATTACCCTGAGCGTAACAACTGGATCGGACGGACTTTTAATCGCACTTTGTAGAATTGAAATAGATGCACACGAATAGCCTTATACTCTTCGGAGGTCTTTTAATCGCACTTTGTAGAATTGAAATGCCGAAACGCTGGATAGATTTCAGCCGGGGTTTGCTCCTTTTAATCGCACTTTGTAGAATTGAAATCGGACTACAAGCGCAAGATACTCGAAAACAACCGTGCTTTTAATCGCACTTTGTAGAATTGAAATTAAATCAGAGTAACATTCCGGGAGAATTTGCGCAACTTTTAATCGCACTTTGTAGAATTGAAATGAAGATAGAACAACAGTCCCTTTATAAACTTTCACTTCTTTTAATCGCACTTTGTAGAATTGAAATTTTTCTTCTTTTTTGTTTAGTTCTACGTATAGTGCCTTTTAATCGCACTTTGTAGAATTGAAATCGCATAGGTGACGATTTTGAGGAAGGGGTTTAAAACTTTTAATCGCACTTTGTAGAATTGAAATTTTCTGCGCCTTGCTCTATCGCTTCTTTGTTGTTTTCTTTTAATCGCACTTTGTAGAATTGAAATTAAATGGGGTTGTTTGTTTGATTGCTGCCAGTATGTCTTTTAATCGCACTTTGTAGAATTGAAATAATAGAAGCATATATTCCAAGGAATCTCCTTTAGCCTTTTAATCGCACTTTGTAGAATTGAAATTCGCTACCCTGTAGTCGTGCATGAATTTGAGAAATCTTTTAATCGCACTTTGTAGAATTGAAATTAGATTTTATCTATTATGGTTATTTGTCTCTTAAAAACTTTTAATCGCACTTTGTAGAATTGAAATGCTGCTTAACGAGATGGGAACTGTTAAAACGAATAACTTTTAATCGCACTTTGTAGAATTGAAATTGAACATTTGGCTGTTTATGTTCGCAAACTCGCCATCTTTTAATCGCACTTTGTAGAATTGAAATGCTCTTGCCAGTATCCCTTTGCTTTATTGTCTGTTCTTTTAATCGCACTTTGTAGAATTGAAATGCTCTTGCCAGTATCCCTTTGCTTTATTGTCTGTTACTTTTAATCGCACTTTGTAGAATTGAAATCTTTTTTATCTAATTTTTCTATCCACAGTTTTTCTCTCTTTTAATCGCACTTTGTAGAATTGAAATTTTCCGCGCCTTGTTCGATCGCTTCTTTATTGTTCTTTTAATCGCACTTTGTAGAATTGAAATTAAACATTTGGCTGTTAATATTTGCAAATTCCCCATCTTTTAATCGCACTTTGTAGAATTGAAATCATAGTTTTCTTAGGTTGTCTTTTACATGGTTGTTTCTTTTAATCGCACTTTGTAGAATTGAAATATATTTGTAAGGTCGAATGTGTCCACCACTGGTTGTTGCTTTTAATCGCACTTTGTAGAATTGAAATATTTGCAATTGTTCGACTCTTGCGCTGTAAATTCCTTTTAATCGCACTTTGTAGAATTGAAATAGTTAACGAAAGGGCAATAAATTATATAATAAAATACTTTTAATCGCACTTTGTAGAATTGAAATTTCTAATCGTGTTCTCGGCTATTTTTGGCTCTTTAATCTTTTAATCGCACTTTGTAGAATTGAAATTTGGTTAAGTCTATCGTAATCATTTCAGTTTGCTCCTTTTAATCGCACTTTGTAGAATTGAAATTATATTTTATCTATTATGGTTATTTGTCTCTTAAAACTTTTAATCGCACTTTGTAGAATTGAAATTTTTTAATTCATTTTTCTTGCACGATTATTTGCATACTTTTAATCGCACTTTGTAGAATTGAAATAATTTTCCAGAACAAAGGTAGCTTTCTGGAATTCAACTTTTAATCGCACTTTGTAGAATTGAAATTAAAATACAGTGACTATGCCAGTAAAAATAATCTTCTTTTAATCGCACTTTGTAGAATTGAAATGAAGGAAAGTTGTCAAAGGCTATCATTTCAGAAGTGCTTTTAATCGCACTTTGTAGAATTGAAATTTGGACTGATTGTTTCTTCCGATGTGATGAAGGCTTCTTTTAATCGCACTTTGTAGAATTGAAATTAAATTGCGTTTGAGTCGTATAATCCGGCCGACCACTTTTAATCGCACTTTGTAGAATTGAAATATATGAAGGGCGTTATATTAATACTGTAAAGTCATTCTTTTAATCGCACTTTGTAGAATTGAAATCCGATTTGTACTGGAGATGATGGGATTTCCACCGACTTTTAATCGCACTTTGTAGAATTGAAATTATCAAGGCACAACTATGGCCGACACAAATGACGAACTTTTAATCGCACTTTGTAGAATTGAAATTTAACAGGGCAAGAATACAACATATCTGGGCCGTCCCTTTTAATCGCACTTTGTAGAATTGAAATGCATTGATAATGTACATGGCCCGGTTAGACCCCCCTTTTAATCGCACTTTGTAGAATTGAAATTGAGCGGGCTAAACAAAAAGGATTTTGGGATGAAAACTTTTAATCGCACTTTGTAGAATTGAAATTTTGTCGCCTCCTTTCTCTGCAACAAGGGTGAGCAACTTTTAATCGCACTTTGTAGAATTGAAATGCAAATACGGCATTGAATCCATCGACGCCGAATCGTTCTTTTAATCGCACTTTGTAGAATTGAAATATTTTCTCGGACACATCGACTAATTTTAGTTCAGCAGACTTTTAATCGCACTTTGTAGAATTGAAATTGATTTTGTAGTTATATAGTTGTTACACGATTCAAAACTTTTAATCGCACTTTGTAGAATTGAAATGAATGAAACTGCTGGCGGGTGGGGAAAATATGTATCTTTTAATCGCACTTTGTAGAATTGAAATTGAACCACGCTTTTTCTAAGTCTTTACATTTTATGTCTTTTAATCGCACTTTGTAGAATTGAAATTTTTCTCCGCATCCGAGAATGTTTTCTCTCTTATAACTTTTAATCGCACTTTGTAGAATTGAAATTCTAGATCGATTATGCTGAAGGGTGTGTTTTCAATCTTTTAATCGCACTTTGTAGAATTGAAATAAGAAATAGGAGTTTTTGTAAATACTGTTCGGTGACTTTTAATCGCACTTTGTAGAATTGAAATGTGCCTTATATTTCGGGAAGAAATTATACTGAGGTTGCTTTTAATCGCACTTTGTAGAATTGAAATGGCCGAGAATCTAAGAGCAGATGCGGAAAATAAAGGCTTTTAATCGCACTTTGTAGAATTGAAATTGGACGAGAAAATTATGAGCGGATCTGCTGCGCTCCTTTTAATCGCACTTTGTAGAATTGAAATTCCTTGAGCCTCCCCACCATTTCCACGCCTTTGGTCTTTTAATCGCACTTTGTAGAATTGAAATTATTGCTCCAGTCAATCTCACCGGATCCATTTTCCTTTTAATCGCACTTTGTAGAATTGAAATGTTCTGTTATAATAAACCACGCTTTATCTAAATTCTTTTAATCGCACTTTGTAGAATTGAAATATTCTTTCGATAATTTCTTCACCATTCAATTTCCAACTTTTAATCGCACTTTGTAGAATTGAAATTGTTTTTTATTTTTTTGTTGTTATTAATCTTGTGCAAACTTTTAATCGCACTTTGTAGAATTGAAATTTTTAAGGTGTACCTTGGAAAACCGCATGGACGGATCTTTTAATCGCACTTTGTAGAATTGAAATAGTATGACGAGCGGGCCGACAAGGTAATTCTCGCCAACTTTTAATCGCACTTTGTAGAATTGAAATCGTGGAACATCTGTGAATAGTATTCCGTGCATATGTCTTTTAATCGCACTTTGTAGAATTGAAATAAAAGAACAGAAACGTACAACGATGGAGAAGGAGGACTTTTAATCGCACTTTGTAGAATTGAAATACTCTTGCGTTGTAGATTCTAGTGATTTTGATTTCACTTTTAATCGCACTTTGTAGAATTGAAATAAAGTTTAAAAGAAGACAAACGTCTAGAAATAAAACTTTTAATCGCACTTTGTAGAATTGAAATCGTGGAACATCTGTGAATAGTATTCCGTGCATATGTCTTTTAATCGCACTTTGTAGAATTGAAATTTTCTGTTTTTTTCTTCGTTCCAGCTTATGTGTATAAATCTTTTAATCGCACTTTGTAGAATTGAAATTTAGGATGTTCGTCAATGACGGCGAAAGGTCTCCTCTTTTAATCGCACTTTGTAGAATTGAAATCTCAAAGATCGATTCAGAAATGAAGATGATTTGGTTACTTTTAATCGCACTTTGTAGAATTGAAATAGCAGAAGGCGCACAACAAGCGGTACCACGTCGTGCTTTTAATCGCACTTTGTAGAATTGAAATGATTGTGTGGGGATGCAATTATTTTGATTACAAATTCTTTTAATCGCACTTTGTAGAATTGAAATCGAACTGGAAGACCCAGCTTTTGAGCTCCGCCGTTGTCTTTTAATCGCACTTTGTAGAATTGAAATGCGCCAAGTCGCTGATGTTCTTCCCCGTGGAAACGCTTTTAATCGCACTTTGTAGAATTGAAATAGGTTTATCCTTAGTGGTTCTAATATGTTTTTACATCTTTTAATCGCACTTTGTAGAATTGAAATTCTGTTTCTTTTGTTCCCGATTCTTTCAAATCGGTAACTTTTAATCGCACTTTGTAGAATTGAAATATTCTCTCTCCTTCTACACTTTTGTTAACGCTTAGTGCTTTTAATCGCACTTTGTAGAATTGAAATATGCGTTCTCCTTCTACACTTTTGTTAATGTTTACTTTTAATCGCACTTTGTAGAATTGAAATAGATTTATTCTTAATGGTTCTAATATGTTTTTACCTTTTAATCGCACTTTGTAGAATTGAAATTAACGGAAAAAGGACACGAAGGAACAGAAAGAATACCTTTTAATCGCACTTTGTAGAATTGAAATAATTAAACCAATCCGCAGAGGGTAGTTACAACCGTCTTTTAATCGCACTTTGTAGAATTGAAATAAAGGATCTGCAAAGTGGAGCCAAAACAACGTTCCAACTTTTAATCGCACTTTGTAGAATTGAAATTCTTCAGGAATAAACGAACTGTCAAAACTTTGATCACTTTTAATCGCACTTTGTAGAATTGAAATCGGGAGGTGAAGACGTGCCGTTGCAGCCGGAATACCCTTTTAATCGCACTTTGTAGAATTGAAATGCAAGAAATGCACATGCAAGTCGATGAGCGCTTTGCCTTTTAATCGCACTTTGTAGAATTGAAATACATTAATTTCTCCAAAACCTATGTATATATTCCACTTTTAATCGCACTTTGTAGAATTGAAATTTTTTTACCACGATTTTACCACCTTTGTGTTTTTGCTTTTAATCGCACTTTGTAGAATTGAAATATTTTAGTTGTTACCCCCATTGCACGGGCTGCAACTTTTAATCGCACTTTGTAGAATTGAAATACTATATCTCCGTTAAATTTACAGTATTGAATATGCTTTTAATCGCACTTTGTAGAATTGAAATTTTGCACGGAACATTGGGTTAATGTCGCCCAAAATTCTTTTAATCGCACTTTGTAGAATTGAAATAATTGAGCGGAAATGTCAAGTCCATCATCCACAGACTTTTAATCGCACTTTGTAGAATTGAAATTTCTTATACTTTTCCGTATCGTTTTTCGGTTTCGTCTTTTAATCGCACTTTGTAGAATTGAAATAAAGTTAGAGCAAAATTTGAATGTACCAAGGTTGACTTTTAATCGCACTTTGTAGAATTGAAATGGACAATGGACTTATTGATATTGATTATAGCCGGTCTTTTAATCGCACTTTGTAGAATTGAAATGGATGAGGACGGCAAGATAGCAACCTGCAACGTGTACTTTTAATCGCACTTTGTAGAATTGAAATTTTATTCTTAGATCGAAATACTTATTCGTTAAAGACTTTTAATCGCACTTTGTAGAATTGAAATGCGTTTCGCTCTCGTCATTATAGATACGCTCTAATACTTTTAATCGCACTTTGTAGAATTGAAATTGCATTACAAATTCTCTGCAATTAATTATTTCGCAAAACTTTTAATCGCACTTTGTAGAATTGAAATGAATTTGAGCCGATTTTGATGTTGCTACATGCCTGACTTTTAATCGCACTTTGTAGAATTGAAATTAATTACACAAATCCGGGTTAAAACGAAGCCTAATGCTTTTAATCGCACTTTGTAGAATTGAAATGTCTGACTTAGATTTTTGGCAAGCAGTTAGACTTTATACTTTTAATCGCACTTTGTAGAATTGAAATACATTAACCGTGTCCGGATTTGCCTCGGTGGCCGTAACTTTTAATCGCACTTTGTAGAATTGAAATTTACTTAGCTCCTTTCTTTTTCATCTCTCCTTGAGCTTTTAATCGCACTTTGTAGAATTGAAATAATGCTCATGCATTGCCTTGCACGAACGAAGCGAAACTTTTAATCGCACTTTGTAGAATTGAAATTTATCTTAAGGATGCCTGAATTTTCCTGCAGTATTCTTTTAATCGCACTTTGTAGAATTGAAATTTTTGCGTTCCTTTATTTTTGTAGTTTTGTACTACTTTTAATCGCACTTTGTAGAATTGAAATAGGTTGTGATTACTTCTTTCGAAGTTGTGTAGGTACTTTTAATCGCACTTTGTAGAATTGAAATCATAATTTTTTCAGGTTGTCTTTTACATAGTTGTCTTTTAATCGCACTTTGTAGAATTGAAATATTTACAGAACTGCAAACCAAGTTGACAACCGCCGCTTTTAATCGCACTTTGTAGAATTGAAATTTGATTCGCAAGTTGGAAGAAAAAGGGATTTACAACCTTTTAATCGCACTTTGTAGAATTGAAATAAGTAACCCCGTAAATCATGCAAATTTTTTGGCATCTTTTAATCGCACTTTGTAGAATTGAAATTTGCCTTTGCTGTTTAGAATTTTGTAACTCTCTTCTTTTAATCGCACTTTGTAGAATTGAAATTTAAAATAGGTTTTGATAAATGATTTTTATTCCCCTTTTAATCGCACTTTGTAGAATTGAAATTACCTTAATTTTTATTTATTAAATTCTTTTCATTTCTTTTAATCGCACTTTGTAGAATTGAAATGCATTACCAGGATAAGTACCTTTATCTAACTTGCCTTTTAATCGCACTTTGTAGAATTGAAATAGTAGTGGATGATGCGAACATTAAACTTATTCCTGCTTTTAATCGCACTTTGTAGAATTGAAATTACTTCAATGTTATTTTGTTCATTCTGGAATGCAAACTTTTAATCGCACTTTGTAGAATTGAAATATTGGGTTAAAGAACCAGTTTTGTTGGAATTCCGTCCTTTTAATCGCACTTTGTAGAATTGAAATAACGGTATCAGGCTGAAAAGGAAATGCTTTTGGACTTTTAATCGCACTCTGTAGAATTGAAATCATGCAGGGGCGCGTCCATATCCAGGTCGTAATCTGTCTTTTAATCGCACTCTGTAGAATTGAAATCGCTGCAGGAGTACTGGGCTGTAAAGGATGCGATTGCTTTTAATCGCACTCTGTAGAATTGAAATTTAGGAAACGGATTCAAACAAGTCATATCATGGATATCTTTTAATCGCACTCTGTAGAATTGAAATCCAGGTCGGGAAGCTTTTGAGGCGACTTCACAAAGTCTTTTAATCGCACTCTGTAGAATTGAAATGGAGTTTTCAGAATGGTAACTTCCATATCTTCTTTCTTTTAATCGCACTTTGTAGAATTGAAATACCATAATAGCGGCATTTGCAGAAAATAATTGGACTTTTAATCGCACTCTGTAGAATTGAAATTATTGTTGATAAAAGATGTTTATATCCAAAAGTCACTTTTAATCGCACTCTGTAGAATTGAAATCAGAAGGTATTGCGTTCACACTATCAACAGGTTTTCTTTTAATCGCACTTTGTAGAATTGAAATCGCCTATCGCCGTATTCCGACACTATCGACTGAAACTTTTAATCGCACTCTGTAGAATCACACCTGATTTTGTCAATTCTGTAATTCTGGCAAGCAAAACTTTTAGTTCTGCTTTCTATAATCAAAATTGCACAGAAAAGGAATAAGTAATGAAAAAAGAAAAACCCGCTTCAAAACAGCGAGTTTTAATCAATAAAAGTTGTCCCTCCAAGACTCGAACTCGGACAAGCTGAACCAGAATCAGATGTGCTACCATTACACCAAGGGACAATTGTTTTCCTGTTTTTGGAAAGTGATGCAAAATTACAAATATTTTTCATTTTCGGAAAAACTAAGCCAAATAATTTAGCACTGCTATAGGGAAAGATCATTTTCAGTACATACACCTTCATCAAAGGTGATTTCAATTTTCATATATGCCCGAAAACTTTTAACTTTGAAAAATGATCTAGTTAATAATTGTTTCCAATGGGCAGTTTCAAAGAATTAACCGAAAAAAGAAGAAGCATCCGAAAATACACCGAGCAAGCCATTGCACCAGAAGATGTGCAGCTACTCCTCCAAGCGGGATTGGTATCACCAACATCCAAGAACAAAAAGCCATGCCACTTCATTGCAGTTGAAAACAAAGAACAGCTTGAGCTTTTGTCGAAATGTAAAAAGGGGGGGTGCAGTTTTATTGCCGATAGCGCGCTTTCGATTGTTGTGGCTGCTGACCCTCTTGTAAGCGACGTGTGGATTGAGGATGCTTCGATTGCAGCAACTTTCATCCAACTCCAGGCGGAAGATTTGAATCTGGGGAGTTGCTGGGTGCAAGTTCGCGGCAGACAAACGTCCGATGGATTTGATTCGGAAGAATATGTCCGCTCGGTGATTAGCGCACCGATGCCACTTCAGGTATTGGCGATTATTGCAATCGGTCACAAAAAAGAAGAAAAAAGCCCTCAAGACATCGAAGCACTTGGTTGGGAAAATGTACACATCGATAAATTCTAATCTTATGGCAAAAGACGATGACAACAAACTAGCATTTGGTCTGATTTTAATGATCTTCGGACTGATTTTTCTTTTGGATAAAACAGGCTTGCTCGACATGATACCAAATGGAGGAGCCATCACTAATTTCCGCATACTTGTTTTAATTGCAGGGGTTATTTTCTTGTTTGCAAAAAGAGAAAAGATGTGGGGAATTATCCTGACTGGCTTAGGAGTACTCCTCAACGCCGACTTTTTCTTCGGGTGGTTCGCCTCCATTTCGGCGATCACCATACCTGTGTTATTGATTGTTATCGGAGTTATCTTAGTGTTCCGTTCCAAAAAATAAAAACATAAAATGAAGATTGTTTTCATCGGAGCAGGAAATTTGGCAACAAATCTTGCCCGTGAACTCTATTCGAAGGGTCATCAAATTCTTCAAGTGTACAGCCGCACAGAGGAGTCTGCGAAAGCTTTGGCCAAAAGTGTCGGCTCGATGGCCATTACAAATATCGCCCAGACTGAAACAGGTGCTGACCTGTATGTTTTTTCGGTGAAAGATTCGGTTCTTGAACAATTGCTAGCCCAAATGCCCACAACTTCGGGCTTATGGGCGCATACGGCAGGAAGTATGCCTCTAAGTGTTTTTGGAAAATACCACGACGACCACGGAGTGATCTATCCTTTCCAAACATTTAGTAAAGAAAGGAAAGTGGATTTTTCGGAGATTCCCGTTTTTATAGAAGCAAATAGCGATAAGAACTTAGAATTGTTAGTGAATTGGGTGAGGACGTTTTCCCGAAAAGCAATTCCTCTTTCTTCCGAAAAAAGGAAGCATATCCATCTGTGCGGGGTTTTCGCATGCAATTTCGTAAATCACTTGTATGCAGTGGCGGAAGACATTTTGGCATCGCAAGACATACAATTTGACGTACTGCTTCCATTAATAGATGAAACAGCCCGAAAGGTGCATGAGCTTTCGCCAAAGGATGCGCAAACAGGGCCCGCCATCCGGTATGATGAAAATGTCATCAACAAACACCTGTCGTTGCTGGCAAACGGAAATCAAAAGTTGCTCTATGAATTATTGAGTAAAAACATCCACGAAACCAATAAAACCAATAAATAAATATGAGTTCAATAAACTACGACCTAACTAAAATCAAGGCCTTCATTTTCGATGTGGACGGGGTGCTGTCTTCGCAATGTATCCCTTTGTCGATAGACGGTGAACCGATGCGCACCGTGAATATCCGTGATGGATATGCACTTAATCTTGCCGGTAGAGCGGGTTACGGCCTGGCAATCATCACCGGAGGCAACAGCGATGCCGTGCGCCTGCGCTTTGAGCGTTTAGGAATCAAAGACATCTACATGCGGGCATCGATGAAGATTGTCAACTACAACGATTACATTGAAAAGACGGGTTATCTTCCCGAAGAAATTGTTTATATCGGTGACGACATCCCTGATTATCAAGTGATGGAACTGGTTGGACTCCCAGTTGCGCCAGCCGATGCAGCTCCTGAAATCAAAGAAGTGGCAAAATACATCAGCCCATTTAACGGTGGCGAAGGAGTTGCCCGCGATGTGATTAGCCAAGTGATGAAAGTGCAGGGAAAATGGATGACCGGCGAAGCATTTGGTTGGTAGAAAATAAAACGGATCAAAAAGCTCAATGACTTTTTGATCCGTTTTCCATTTATAAATATCTTTATCTCAATTTCAGGACATCTCCTTCCGTTGGAACATATTCCATGTCCTGCTTATTCATTTTATAGAGATTTTTCACCTGAATGCCATACAGTTGAGAAATGCTGTGCATGGATTCACCCACTTTCACCACATGCTCGTAGTAGGGACTTTCTGCCTTTTTCTTTTTCTTCTCGAAATAGACTAAGTCGCCTTCACTCAAAGGAAAATCTTCCGGCACTTCGTTGTACTTGTATAGGTCTTTTGGCTTGAACCCAAATTCCTGCGCAATCCCCTCGAAAGTGTCGCCACGCTTAGCTATAACATACACCAAACCGAATGTCTTGTATGGTGTGTGGCGGTACAATAGACCCGAAACAAGCTCTTTGGATGAGTGCTTTTTGACTTTTCGGGAAGAAACATCATAGACAAAAAGCTCGTAATCCTCGATCAGCTTTATCAGTTTGTTGGCATAAGCCTTGTCGGTAGCATAACCGGCTGTTTGAAGCCCTGTGGCCCATCCTTTATAATCGGTGATTTGCAAGTCGAAAAGTTTCCGGTAACGGGGTTTCTGCGTGATGAACAGCGAATGATCTTCGTAAGAATCTTCCACCTTGTTGTATTTCCTGAAGCAGTCGTCCGGCCTGTCGTCTTTTGCTATTACAGTTTCCCCTTTCCAGTCGTTGTGGCATTTGATTCCAAAATGGTTGTTGGACTTTATGGCAAGGTCACTTTTGCCAGCACCGGATTCAAGCAAGCCTTGAGCCAAGGTGATGCTGGAGGGTATTTTGTACTTATCCTGATGCTTACGGGCAATATCCTTGTATTTTTCGATATATTCTTCATACACCTTTAACCTTCGCTGGGCAGCAACGAAGCCGACTGAACAAAACAGAAAAAATACACTAAGTGCATAAATGCGGAACGAATGAGAGTCATTGTTTTCAAATTTCTTCATAGAGTATAATTGTGTGCATAATGGCTAACTTTAACAAAACAAACATGAGCGATTTTGGCAGAAATGCGAAAATAATAATATCTTTGATATAAACATTAGAAAATAATGAAAGTTAGGAATATTATTGCAAAGATACAAGTTTACACCATTGAAGAGTGTGACAACCAGAAAAAAAAGCTGATAGAAGCAGCCAAGGAAGCAACCACGAGATCTTATGCTCCTTATTCTAAATTTCACGTAGGGGCAGCATTATTGCTTGAAAATGGCGAGATTATCACTGGCTCAAACCAAGAAAACGCAGCATATCCAACCACCCTTTGCGCAGAAAGAACGGCTATCTTTTATGCCAATTCACAATACCCGAATCTCCCTGTCAAATCCATCGCCATAGCGGCTTTTGCCAATGGCGATTTCACGGAAGAGAGTTGCGCACCATGTGGTTCGTGCAGGCAAGTGATATCGGAAGTGGAAAACCGCTTCGGCCAACAAGTTTCAGTCATTATGTACGGCAAAAAGCATATATATGAAGTGTCGTCGATCCAGGATCTGCTCCCATTGAGCTTTGGCAAAGAAAGTTTACCAGAGAATCAATAGGGTCAGAACATCGTAGAAAACTTCTTCAATTCCAACGTTAAGGCTTTCGCCCGATTTCCTGTAACAGAATCCAAATGTATCCAAAACTTATCACCGTGGTTCATCTCACGGGTGTGGCACAACTCGTGCAGCACAATCAAATCGAGCAAATGAGGTGGTAGCAAGAGGCAAAAGTATGACAGATTAATGCTCTTTTTGAAGGAACAACTTCCCCAACGGGAAGTGCTTTTGTTGATTTTAACATCGGAAAAACGGAAACCGTGCAAATCGGCGAGCCTCTTCACGTAGTCGGGGAAAAGTCGTTTCGCTTCGTGCCGCAATCCCGATTCGATAAGATTCCGAAGTTGCGCTTGAATTTCTTCCTGATAAATATCTACCGTTTTTGGTACGGAAATTTGCAACAACCCATCCTTCAAGTTGAGATAGATCTTTGACAAGTTGTTTCGTACAATAACCACATCGAATGAAATTGTGTGCAACGTAAAATCCTCGTCAATCGTTTTTTTTGTTGAGGACGCAAGTGCGAAAAGTTTCGGCTTCATCTGATGTAAAGCTCTTCGAATATCAGTTTCGCTAGAATATGACGGCACTGTCAAATGGATTTGATCGTCCTTTTTCCTTGCAATGATGCGCTTTGCCCTGTTATTTACATGTACGACGACATAGCCCAAATCAGAATCTTCAACAAAATAGGGCATAGTGATTCTTCTTAATGTTAGTCCTTAAAATATAAATGCCCGATCCTTTGGTGTGAATCAGGCATTCTTTTAAATTTTCATATTTTCTTTTCAACTCTGAGTCAGAATCATATTGTTTTCTTGCGACAAACGTCTCAAATTAAGAATGGCATATCGCATCCTACCTAGTGCCGTGTTGATGCTTACACCCGTCACATCCGAAATTTCCTTAAAACTCATATCTCGGTAATAGCGCATTTCAAGCACTTCCCGCTGGTTATGAGGTAAGAAGCGAATCAGATTTCGCACATCAGACAAAATTTGTTCTTTCACCAACATATCTTCGATTGTTCCATCACAGATGGCCGGATTATTGAAGAGATCGACAGAACTTTCATCGTTGGATATCGTGTTTTCTCCTTTTTCCTGACGAAAATTATCGATAATGAGGTTGTGTGCAATGCGGTTAATCCAAGCTCTGAACTTCCCGTTTTCGGTATATCTACCTTGTTTGATGGTGACGATTGCCTTCACAAAAGTTTCTTGGAAGATGTCTTCTGTAAGTTCCCTATTGCGTACAATAAAGTAGATATAGTTGTAAACACTTTGCTTGTGCCGAGTCAAGAGAATATCGAAAGCAGTATTATCACCAGCAGCATATGTAATAACCAACTCTTCGTCGGTCATAACTTTCAAATTATCCATCATTCTTACTTTTTATTTATTATTGAGTAATGATGTATCAATAGGCACCGGCATTTATTTTGTTAGATTTAACAATACTTTGAATGATGCAAATAAAATTATTTTTTTTGTGTTTTCCAAACTTAATAGAAGAAAAACATTCCCAAACAAGCAAAAAACTTATATTTCGAGTTTTCGCCTGTTATTTCAACCAATTGAATAACTGTTTTAACGTAGCGCTTCCACTTCGTCGGTTGTCAATGGGATTTTCTTGCCAAGACGCCTTGCTCCGAAGTCGGTTATCAAGAAATCTTCTTCGTTCCGAATACCGCCAAAACGTCTAAACAACTCTAATTTTTCATAACAGATGAAATCGGCAAATTTATTCTGGTTTTTCCACAAGTCAATCAGTTCGGGAATAAAATAAATGCCCGGCTCAATCGTCAACACGAATCCAGCTTCCAATTTTCGGCCAAGACGAAGTGATTTTCGTCCGAATTGTGTGCTTTTGGGCTGCCCATCATAACCAACCCAGACTTCTCCAAGGTTCTCCATGTCGTGCACATCCAACCCCATCATGTGTCCCAATCCGCAAGGAAAAAACATCGCATGCACGCCAGCAGCCACCGCATCCCGAGTATTCCCTTTGGTTATACCCAATGACTTCAAACCATCAAAAACAACCGAGGCTGAAATATCATACACATCGCTAAACAGAACGCCGGGACGCAAAGCTTCAACGGCAGCCAAATGGGAAGCAACCTGTATATCATAAATATCTTTTTGTTGGACAGAAAATTTTTTGCTTACGGGCAATGTGGATGACATGTCGCCGGCATACCCCATCGCCGTTTCGGCTCCCGCATCGATCAGCATCAGATCGCCTTCACGAAGCGTATTTCCGTGGTAATGGTTGTGAAGTGTTTGCCCGTTGACGGTTGCTATCGTCGGGAAAGACAAGCTCCCTCCTCGAGAATAAGCAACAGCTTCCAGTGCAGCTACCACTTCGTATTCTTTCATTCCTGGCCGAGCTACGCTAATGGCCGCAATGTGCATGTCGGCTGTAATGTCGCACGCTTTCTCAATTTCTTCAATTTCTTCAGCCGATTTGTAGCTTCTCAAGCCAACAACAGCTTTAATAAACTCCACAGAGGCTGCATTCGCTTGTTCTTTGGGTGACACTTCAAGCCATCCAGCAAGCTTCAACTTGTGTTCGGCCCTGTAAGGTGGAAGAAAGTGGACTTTTCGACCTTGCAAGATCGCTTTTTGAAGATAGACGGCAAGGCTATGTGACGGTTCGGTGTGTTCAATACCTATTTTTTCGCTTTTTTCCTTTAATGTGGGTTGATTTCCCATCCACACAATGTGGTCGATGCTTAATTCGTCGCCAAAAATAATTTCCTTGTTTTCATCCAAGTCGATAATGGCATTTAATCCGGCATATGGCAACCCAAAGAAATAAAGGAAAGTTGAATCCTGACGAAAATGATACGTGTTTTCTTCATAATTCATACCGCTTTCTTCGTTTCCAAGAAACAATAGGATCCCTTTTTCTACTTTCTGTTTAAGCCTGCTACGGCGTTCGATATATGTGTTTTTACTAAACATGATGAGAGTTTTGATTATTCTTCCCGCAAAGATACATCAGATGAATTAAACTGAACTTTCCCCATCGGGTATTTTTTTCCCTTTAATCAATCAAGCTATTTCGTTCATACACTATTCTTTCTGTTGACGATCATTTGCATGAGGGCAAACAAAGTCTAAAATTAAGCTTTTAATCGTTCTAAATAAGCTATTGAAAAAAAATCGGGCTGTATTTCTCTTTTTAACGCTGAATCAAATGAATATTCATCAAAAAATAACTAATTTTGTTCACCGCAGAGAGAATAATTATTTATGGATTACGCAAATATTCGAGAACACGTCAAGGAAGAATTTACGATGTACCTAAACAAGCATAAGCACAGGAAAACTCCTGAACGCTATGCAATTCTCGACCATATCTATTCATCAAAAGGCCATTTCGATATGGACTCCCTCTACAATACCATGCAGGATTCTAACTTTCGAGTTAGCCGGGCCACTTTGTACAATACCATTGAATTACTTTTGGATTGTGGATTGGTGGTAAAACATCAGTTTGGAGCAAATGTTTCCCAATACGAACGCACTTATGGAAATGAAAATCATGATCACCTTATTTGCATCAATTGCGGAAGTGTCAAAGAGTATAAAAATGGAAATTTCTTTGTCCCAGCCAAACAAAAAACCCTTGAAAGATTCAAAGTCAGTTACTACAGCATGTATATCTATGGTATCTGCTCTAAATGTCAACGCCATAAAATCGCAGAAGAACGCAAATTAGAAAAGGCAGGAGACAAGAAAGAGGCAACTAAAAAAACAAACAAAAAGAAATAATCACCTGAATATACTAACATTTGACAGCATTTCCCTTTTAACGAAAAGGTTGCGCTGTTTTGTGTGAGCAAAAAATTTAAAATAACCAAGATCAAATGAAAGTTGATGTATTGTTGGGATTGCAGTGGGGAGATGAAGGAAAAGGAAAAATCGTAGATGTCCTGACACCTTCATACGACACGATTGCCCGATTTCAAGGAGGACCAAATGCCGGTCACACATTGGAGTTTGGAGGAAAAAAATATGTCCTCCGCTCAGTTCCATCCGGAATATTCCAAGGAAACAAAACCAACATAATCGGAAATGGAGTCGTCCTTGATCCGGCTTTGTTCAAGATCGAAGTGGAAGCCCTTGAACAATCAGGACACAAACTAACAGAAAGGTTACTGATTTCGAAAAAAGCGCATTTGATTCTGCCTACGCACCGCTTGTTGGACAAGTGCTACGAAGCAGCCAAAGGAGATGCAAAAATCGGCACAACAGGCAAAGGCATCGGGCCTACCTATACCGACAAAGTGAGCCGCAACGGAATGCGCGTTGGCGACATACTTCACAATTTCGATCAAAAATATGCTGCGGCCAAAGAACGCCACATCAAAATTTTTGAACAATATAATTTTGATTATTCAGAGTTAGCAGAAATTGAAAAGGAATGGTTCGAAGGACTCAACAAGCTGAAAGAATTTGCCTTTGTTGATAGCGAACACCTAATCAACGACCAAATAAAATCAGGAAAGAAAATCTTGGCCGAAGGCGCACAGGGGACGATGTTGGACATTGACTTTGGTTCCTATCCCTTCGTCACCTCCTCCAGCACAATCAGTGCCGGCTCTTGTATCGGTTTGGGCATCTCTCCAAATCAAATTGGGGAGGTGTATGGTATCTTCAAAGCTTACTGCACCCGTGTTGGAAGCGGGCCTTTCCCCACCGAATTGACCGACGAAACCGGTGAAAGAATCCGTAAAATCGGATTCGAATTTGGTGCAGTCACAGGCCGTCCCCGCCGATGCGGATGGGTTGACTTAGTTGCCCTCCGTTATGCTATCCTACTAGACGGCGTCACCAAATTGATTATGACCAAAAGTGATGTCCTGGATGGCTTTGAAACTATCAAAGCTTGCGTAGCATATAAAATAGGAAGTCTGGAAACTAGCAATTTTCCATACGAAATAGATGGAGTTGAACCCGTTTACAAGGAGTTTTCGGGCTGGAAAACGGATATGACGAAGATGGCTTCCGAATCACAATTCCCAAAAGAGTTTTCCGACTACATTGCGTTTTTGGAATCAGAATTGGGAGTTCCAATCGCAATTGTCTCCTTGGGTCCTGATAGGGAACAAACAATTGTCAGAAGCTAAAGATAAAAATTCAGTTTAATTTCACAGATATAAACCCGGCAAATAAATCCCTATTGCCGGGTTTTTATCTGTTTATATTCCGCCCACATATTCCTTCAAATCGGGAAAAAATTCGAGATACGCAGCCTGAATATCGGAATAGCATGATTGAAAATCGGCAAATACCTGGTTATCATCAGGTAGATACATTGCCCTAAGAGAGAGGCGGTGAAAGCTTTGACGAATAAATTCAGTTTCCCGATAGCGATACAACCAATTCTCCGTTTTCATGTAGTGATATAGCTTTAGGAATCGATCCGGGAAAACTGACAAAATCTGATCCATTTGCTCATAGCAGTTCATCGAAAAAGCCAACCAACCTTCAATGGGTTCCGATATTTTGTCAACCGATAGAAAATGATCGTAAGCTATATCCAAAAAAGAACCGGAATATCTACCAACAGAGGGTTCGAAAAGTTTTTTTATTTGAAGATTAACCGGATGGTGATCTGTGAAATGATCAATCAGCCGATGAATACGAATCCCCTCCCGGACGATTTCCGGAAAATCATTGATCTGCTTTCCCCTTACAAAATCGGCCGCTAAATTTCCGACCATGATCTCATAATTTCCGAAAGAAAGGTATGCGTGTGCGAGATAGTTCATCTAAAAGAAGCTTGACAAATAAAGAGAACACCTCCTTCAAACCAGTTTAAAGGTATCAAAGTATAATTTTCATATTCTGCCTTAACGAATTCTTTCCTACAACACGGAGGATGTAGATCCCATCCGAGAGGCTATTAAGGACGAACGAACCCTCTTCACCTTGTGTCACGCTACCGAGACTATTCCTATACATTTCTTTTCCGGTCAAAGAGTAGATGGACACAACAACGCCATCAACATCCTGGAGGAAACTTAGAGTAATTGTTTTGGACGATTTAGTCAGAGAAAATAAACCACTGGTACTCCCAACCGTTGTGCTTTCAACTCCAGTGGTTGCTATTATCTGCTTGATGCCATTCCATGCATCAATTTTCCCATACCCCCAAGTATTACTGCCTGTGGCACTGACAGTGCCCGTATAGGAATCGTTGATGGCGGTCTGTTGAAATATAGAACGTACTTCCGCAGGCGTGAGGTCAGGGTTGGCTTGCAGCCAAGTAGCCAGCACTCCCGCCACAAAGGGCGAAGCCATAGATGTACCCTGCATGATGCCATAATAATATGTCGCAGAATTGAATGTTGTCTTACCGACACGCAAATTAGAATAATAAGTGCTAGTGTTTGCCACGGCACTCGAAAACGAGGATGCTATCAACGCTCCCGGAGCCGTTATGTCTGGCTTCATCCGATCGTCAGCAGTAGGACCTTTGCTTGAAAAATAAGTAATATCACCAACAGTGAGAGGCGGACTCGAATAAGACGTATTAGAGATGTTCGTAAATTGTTTCTTAGTTGAAAAGGCTCCGACAGTAATAATTTTAGTTCCAGTGCCTCCTATTTCGCCTACACTTGACGATGAGCTGCCTGTTGTCCAGCCAGATAGCTTATCGGGATTGAATGCACAGTAATAAGTTTCGCTCCAAGCATCAATGTATCCGCTACTAGCTGTAATAAAGACACAGACATGCTGGTTAGAGGATAAATTATTTAATTCAGATTGGATATAAGCATTTGACTTGTTGTTGTCTGCATTTAGTTCCGTTCCTACATATAGATAGCCGTATATGGCTGCGGAATTAGTTGTGCTCTTTGATGCCTCGTAATATATCGAACCAGTTGTATTTGCTTCAACAAAATCGGACTTGTAGATATATTTTTTAGTCGATGAATCATAAATCCCCACTGCGATCTTAAAGCTTTGGCCGGCTCCTGACCAAATATCAGACAAAACCACCTGCTCCGTAGTGTCTGTATATGCAAACAAAGTTTTCAACGTATCTGTTGAAGAAGTAAACGATTTGCGAATATACAGCGAATCCGCACCTTCATTTCCAGCTGCCCCAACAAGCAAGCGGCCTGCTCCTTGCAATTCATCGCAAGCTTGGTCAAAAGTGGATGTGCCGTCATGCGGGCCTATATGGGAACCCAGGCTCAGATTGACAACAGCTGGCTTAGAAACTTCAGTAGCATAATCATATACATACTTTATTCCATCCAAAATGCCGGTATTGGAAGTGCTACTATAGCTGACAAAAACAAGATCGGCCTCGGGCGCAACCCCGTAATAGCTATTTTCAATGTCACCTCCCGCTGCGATGCCAGCCACGTGGGTTGCATGTGTCTCGGTTTTATTATCATACGCCGCACTGAGTATAGATGATGAAGTTTTAAACTCCGATCCATAAGAATAATTTGTTGGTTCAGTCCCAGTACTCAAATTCTGGTCCCATACACGTTTTACCCGTAAGGTGTCTTGCGTCGAATTATAAAAGTTGACATGCCCATACTGGAAACCATTGTCCACAATACCAACAACGACACCTTTCCCTTTGTATGCCTGGTTCAAGCTTGCACCGAGAAGCACAGAATCAACATTGGCTGCGATTCTCGCTTTGTTCATCCGCATGAACACCGGAATCCCCATTTCCACCCGTTTTACATTTGCTATTTGACCTAGCCGGGAAACACTGTCTATTGGGATCATAGCGGTGACAATGTTATTTAGTTTCGAATTCACAATCACTCCTGCTGCTTCCAGCGAATCGAGATCACCTCCATCTTTGAGCCGGATAAAAGCATTGACGTACGAATTTTGCTCAACTGCTTTTGTTTTTGAAAGCGACCTGAAACGCACCGAGAGTCCGTCATCCTCACTTTTCAACATCGAAATCATTCTTATATTAGGCGAAAACTTCTTTGACAATAAACCTTGCCCCAACAGTACAACAGACACTATCAAACCTACAACGAGTATAACATTTCTTTTCATATTACTTCTTTTTTAGACAACCTCTCATTTATTTGGTGAAAACTTTCGTTCCTGTTTCTATACGCTTTACCCCTTCTATTAAAACAAGTTTGAATACTTGGCTTAATGGGACATGAAATGAATATATTTTATTTGAATACCTACTTGCAACTCCACCAATTACCTTAATATCATCAGGGTGAAAATCATCATCCACATGCAAAAACCCAGAAACAAGGTACTTCCCTTCAGAATATTGCAAATGAAATTTCGCAACAAAACTCTTGGAGGGTACAAATCTCCCTGGGTCGCTTGTTCCTAATTCAGAATGCAATTCATCCCACAGAAAACGGAATTGACTAGAAGCCGAAATTCCTGAAGGGAACGAGTGATTGGCTGTGCTTGTCACAGATTTTGGAACGTTTTTGTGTGAAGCACAAGATGCAACACATAGAAAAACATTCGCAAGAAATATTCCGTAAATGAATATTAATATCAATCTCATTTTCATCCGTTTTCAGTCGCTTTATTGAATCCTAAAACTTTTAACCCCGAATATTTTTTTGAGCCATTATCAATCGACAATATACGGAAAAGCTTCTTGAAAAGTTCTCTTACGATAACATAAACTATAATTAAGACATAACAATTACTGGGTATAAAAAATACACAGAATATATCGTGGGGGGAGAAGCGTATTGTATATATAAATACTAAAAGCACAACCAAATATTGTGTTTGGCTGTGCTCAGATATAGATATTTAACTTTTTTTATTTCATCTCACTCTCAAAGTTTTCCCTGGACGCAAGGTTGTACGTTTTGAGATATTATTCAAAGCACATAGTTTCTTGACAGTAGTTCCATTTCTTTGCGCAATTTCGGCCAAAGTGTCACCAGAAGAAACCCTGTGGGTGCGAACCCTTCCACTCGTATATTTATTGTGAGAACGTGAGCTATATTTTGCGTAGAGAATTTCAGAGGAACCACCTGAGCGATTTGGAGAGAAACTTTTACTATCTACGATGTAATAATCTCGGTGGCAAACTTTATTTTCGAAGTCAACAATGCGGGAAGGATCTATTGCTCTTCCCAAAAAACGAGTTTCAAAATGGAGGTGAGGTCCTGTTGATCGCCCAGTACTTCCTCCCAATGCAATCGGCTGTCCTGATTTAACATTTTGATCTACGTCTGCTATGAATCCAGACAAGTGACCATAAACGGTTTCGAGCCCATTTGAATGACGAATCACCAAAAAATAACCGTATCCACCTCGTTCATAGCTTTTAACCCTGACCTTTCCATCAAATGCAGCATATATGGTATCTCCAACATTGACTTTGAGATCAATACCATAATGAAAACGTCCCCAACGTGGGCCGAATCTCGAAGTAACAAAACCGAGTGTTGGAATTGTGAAGCCTTTAAGGTTCACTTTGAATGAATCGGGAAAGTTTTCAATTGATTTATAACAATTTACATAATTTTCATTCCAAATTCCTCCATACAATTTATCGGAAGGGACTGCGTCGGCTTTATTGGTTCTATCTATTTGAGCCTTATCAATCATGAATAAGTCGCGCTTGATCTTAATTCCATCCGCATACAAAGCATCCACATTTCCCGAATGCCTTTGTTTGTATTTCACCTTGGTTTGGGCATAATTATATTTGTCTTGTTTAACTTTTCCAAACGCAAAGGCAGGAAACAGCATCGCAGCAATAAAAGAAATCGATACTATTTTCCTTGCCAATAGTGATACGATTTTTACAGTTACAGGAAGATTATATTTCATCATTAGCATATAAATTGGGGTGTACCCACAGTTTATAATTAAAAACTTCATTTTCGTTGAAAAACCGAGCTATTTCGGTGGAAGCAGCTTCTTTTGAGTCAGAAGCATGTACAATATTCTCTTGTACGGCTATGGAAAAATCCCCCCGGATTGTTCCTGCTGCTGCTTCTCTTCCATTGGTACAACCCACTAAACGACGTACTACATCTACAGCATCAATACCTTCAAGGCACAAAACTATTACAGGTATGGACATCATCGAATCTTTTATTCTTTGAAAGAATGGACGATTAACCAAATGAGCGTAGTGTTCATCCAAAATAGCATTATCCAGTTGAATCATTTTCATTCCGACAATTTGCAACCCTTTTCTCTCGAATCTTGTTATTACGTCACCGATAAGCGCACGTTGGATGGCTGATGGTTTAATTATGACAAGAGTTCTTTCCATGTTGATTTTATCGGGTTTTGAAAATTAAAATAGATATTTCTATTTCGGCATATTCCAAAGATAGGAATTTTTTTTTCAAAGATGCAACCCCTTGTGGTATTTATTCTATTTTATTAACCTTTTTATGGTTTTCGCAAATCGATAATATAATTGATTATCATGTAGTTAAAAAAATATGCTTTTATAGAAAGAAAATTACACAGTTGAATGAATTTCAAATGCAAAAAAATAAAAAAAGAAAGGGCTATCTTTCTCAAAAGTGTGAATTTTTGAAATGAGAAGCCGTCTTATTTCGCATCGTAGAGCAATCACCCATGCGTACATTTATTTTAACACATATAAAAAAAGTGTTATTTTGGAGAAATCTCACATCGGATCAACATCGATATGAACCATAATCGATTTGGAAATATCTTGGGAGAAAAAATAGGCCAAACAATTGTTCACTTGTTCTCGAATGGAAGATGGGGAAGCATTATTTTCAGTTTTAATCATTATCCGACGAATAAAAAGGGACTGGACTTTAGCAACGGGTGGTTCGATGGATCCCAAAACCCGGTCTCCAAAACTCCGGCGAAGCAAAGCCGACAAATAATCGGATGCTTCCTCTAATTTGGGTTTGTCCTTCCCCCTTAATACAAGGTGAATAATGCGGTAAAAAGGAGGGTATTTGAAAGTTTCTCTTTCGGCAATTTCTTTCTGATAAAACCGTATATAGCTGTGCTCACAAACAGATTGTATGATTTGGCTGTAGGGATTGGTTGTTTGTAAAACAACAAGTCCCTGCTTGTGTTTACGCCCTGCACGTCCACTTACTTGTTCAAGCATCTGAAACCCTCGTTCATGCGCCCGAAAGTCGGGTTGATTGAACAGGCTGTCAGCTTGAATGATTCCCACCAAACTCACATTATCAAAATCCAAACCTTTGGAAATCATTTGTGTACCGATAAGAATATCCGTATTACCCTTGGCAAAGCTGTCAATAATCTTTTCGTATGATTTTTTACTGCGGGTGGTGTCTAAATCCATTCTTGCAATCCGCTTATCTGGAAAAATCTCCGCTATTTCTTCCTCCACACGCTCTGTCCCAAATCCAACTACGGTCATTGAGCCTTTGCTGTGGCAAGATGGACAGTCATGCTGGACGGGATAGGTAGCCCCGCAATAGTGACACGAAAGCACATTCGAATACTTGTGATAAGTGAGACTGACATCGCAATTATGACACTTAGGAGTCCACGCACAGGCCTTGCATTCCAGATATGGAGCAAACCCCCGGCGGTTGCGAAAAAGCATCACTTGCTCCCCACGGTCAAATGCATCTTTCATTTGGCCCAACAAGTCAGGGGAAAATATGGCCGACTTCATTATTTTTTTCCGTCGTAGTTCCTTAGTGTCCACAACCTTAATTTGGGGCATATCCAAACCTTCATGCCGCTGACTCAACTCCACCAGCCCATATTTGCCATTCACCGCATTGAAGTATGTTTCAATTGCGGGCGTGGCTGTACCCAGTAAAACCTTGGCATTGTGAATCGAAGCCAAAATGATGGCTGCATTTCGTCCGTGGTAGCGGGGGGCGGGATCTTGCTGTTTGTACGAAGATTCATGTTCCTCATCTACAATCACTAAACCAAGATTCCGAAAGGGGAGGAAAATAGAAGAACGCACACCGAGAATCACTTGGCTGCCTTTTTCTTTGACCAAGTCGTTCCAAACCTCAGCTCGTTCGTTGTCGGTAAATCGGGAATGATATACCGACAAACGCTCTCCAAACACGGCTCTCAACCGCGTCGTTATTTGGGTGGTCAGCGCAATTTCGGGCAGCAGGTAAAGCACTTGTTTGCCCGCAGCCAATTGCTCTGAAATCAACTTGATATAGATTTCTGTTTTCCCACTGGAAGTAACTCCGTGCAGCAAAGTGATATTTTTCGTTTGAAACGCCTCGTTGATCTGTTGGAGAGCATCTTCCTGGTATTCATTCAATCGAACATCTGGAACCACATGCTCACCTTTACTCTCAAATGGATAGATTTCTCTTTTTTCAAGAACAAAAATGTTTTTATCCACCAAACTTTTCAAGACAGCAACACTCGTCCCCGACAGCCCGACGAGTTTTTTTGCTGGAATTGAAAAAGTTACTTTCTCCTCAATTGGCATTTCGCTGAGGAAAGCAGTCAGAAGTTGAAGTTGTTTGGGAGCACGGCGCAATTGATCCATCGCCCCATGAAGCTCTTCTTCACTAGTAATAAGAAGCCGGACAATCGTCTCGCTCTTTGGAGAAAAGCCATTGCCCAAATGTTCGTCCGTAGCAATCAAACCTTTGTCGAGAAGGGAGCGTATAGATTGGATAGGATTGGAAATTGCCGTTTTTTTGGTAATTTCGGATATGTCGTATATCTTCCCGTCGGAAAGCAAGTCGAAAATTTTTGTTTCCGAAGGAGAAAGTTTTTCACTCGGGTAAGCATCTTCAACGATGCTTACCCGAGTCTCACTTTCTAATTTCAAAGCAGAAGGGAGGGCGGCTTTATAGACTTCCCCCAAGTGACACATATAATAGTTACAAATCCAATTCCACAATTCCAACTGAGAGGAGAGAATAATGGGCGAATCATCCAGAACCGATGTAATTTCTTTTATTCCAGGTCTTTCCTTTTTGGGTTCGTAACAAGCAGCTACGATGGCTGAATAGAATTTCTTTGCTCCGAATTGGACAATTACACGGCAGCCTTTTTCAACCGCTTTTGGAGCTGAATAAGTGAATAATCCGGCTAATGGAAGCGGCAGTATAACGTCAATATAGAACATCAAAAATAATAAACACCCGTCAGAGCCATCCTGTCAGGCTTCCGTTTAAATACTTCTTCAAAATCGGGATCAGTTTCCTTGTAATTATCGGTCAAACTAGTGAAATAAGTGACTCCAACATAAAAGTTACTACTCAAGTTGACCCCTACCCCAAAATTGGCTCCTGCCTGGAAGGTTTGAGCCTTGTAAGTATTCTCAACATCTGTGATATTGATATTGCCTCCATCTAAATTAAACCGGATATATGGGCCGGCCGACAAGACAATGCCGACTCCCCCAACACCGATCGTATAGTTCAAGTCAACAGGCACATCCAGGTAGTAAGCTTTTTGGAAAGTATATTCATCCGTGTTTTTAATATTTTGCTGCGTATATAACAAAGAGACATTCAATCCAAAAGGAAGAATGGGAAGATCTGCATCCAAGGATAGCCCAACATGATAGCCGGTTCGGTTGCTAGCATTGAATATGCCTTTGTCGAGGGTTTGATCCAAAAAATCATAACCGCCTCTTATCCCAAAACGTAAGGGCTTTTGTCCAAACACAGGAATCACAACGACCAACGCTAAAACGATAACAAAAAAAGATCTTTTCATAAAACTACATTTTTTGATTTCTTAATGCAAAGCTAATCTGTTTTCACGGAAATACGAATGATTAAATAAACATTTATTATCTATTTAATCATTATTCTTACAAATTTAACTGCAAATCAGATGTAGTAAATCGTTTTCGTTTGTATAATTTGTAGCACGGCTGGGAATCGAACCCAAATCTAAAGTTTAGGAAACTTCTATTCTATCCATTGAACTACCGCGCCATGACCCTTCTTGCGAAAAGCGGTTACAAAATTAATCTTTTTTCTGAAATAGACAATCCTATTTTTGCTTCAACAAGCAATTTTCACCACTTTCCCGAGCTTCACGTAGCAAACATATCCTGCTACTTCTATATATCCAACCTCACGGATATGGTTGATGTAGCTTTCAACCTGCTTTTCGTATCTTTTTTCTTCCTTTTCGCCAAATTTGTAGTCGATCACAATGGCTTCGCCGCCATGCAACATTACCCGGTCGGGACGAACAAAATTGCCGTTGGGCAAAAGGATCTCCACCTCGTTCAGGACCCGGTGTACACCCGAATACCAATTTCTCACATTCTCCATATTCAAAAATTCATTGATTTCATTTTCGATACGATCGCTTTCTAAAACTGTGAGTTCGCCACTTTCAACATAAGCCTTCAAAACGAAAGGCAAGTCGGAAGCTGTTTGAATTTGGCTAATTATTTCATGCATCAGGCTTCCAAACTCTCGTTGGCCGTCTTTGGCAAAGAAGGCACCGTTGTTCATGCGGAGCCTCAGGCGTTTGTCAAAAGGAATGCTAACCAATCTTTCGGTATGTGTTTCTTCCACCAGTTGCACTTCTAGCTTATGAACAGGTTGATAATCTTTTCCGACTTCAAACAGGGCATCTACCTGATCAAAAAAATCCCCAGCATTGAGCAAGCCCTCTTTTTCAAGATTAGCTTGCACGCAATTCCAAAGCAAAGACGAGATATTCTTTAGCTCGTTTTCTTTTTTGGGTTTGGGGGCAAAGGCGTATAATTCCTTTTTTGCACGGGTAAATGCCACGTAAAGGACATTCAAGTTGTCGATGTAGGTATGAATCTTTTCGTTGAAATAATCATAGTCGAAAATTGTATCTGCCAGATTTTTCGAATAACGAACAGGCACGGGGCTGATCTTGTTAAACGGCTCTTCAGAGGGTTGACACCAAAGGATTTTTTCCTTGCTATCGTCAATTGGCCAGCTACAAAACGGCAACAGCACGACACCAAAGCCCAAACCTTTCGATTTATGTATGGTCATAATACGGATTGCATCCTGATTGTCAGGCGTAAAAACAGTTTCTTTGCTGCCATTTTCGTCCCACCAGCGAAGAAACGCATCGGTGTCAGATGAATGATTGATGGTGAAATCTAATACTTTATCAAGGAACGCTTGAATATAAATATCCTCCTTGCGAGAACCATATTGCAAGAAAAACCCAAAGATTTCCTCTACCATTTCGTAAAGTGGCAACGATGAAATGCGACGAATCTGCCCTTTTTCATTGTCGTTGAAATCGGCGGACGAATTGAGGTGCAGACGAACCGAAGAAGCAATATCCTGCGGATGGCTTTGCTTATAATATTCATAAACGGCCATTGCCCTCAGGTTGTCGTCCAACGGATTTTTTATGTGGCGAAGCAAGGCAACCGCCGCTTTCACATTATCCGAATTGGCTATGTAGAGCGCTTCATTGGAGATAATATCGTATTTGTAGTTTGAATCGGCATGCTCGCTTCGGTACTGAAGCAAACGGCTCGCCACAGCATATCCTTCGGCTTTGGTGCGCACCAATATGGCGATATCCTTCAAAGAATATTTTTTGTCCTGAAGTCGCTCAATCAATGCCGGAAGCTGCTCCAAAACAATTTCTTTCCAAGATTCTTCCTCTTCCCCATCAATAAAACTGACCTTCACATGCCCTTCATCATCGGCATTTTTTTTCGGTACAGATTGCTCCACACCATAGTAGGCATCCAAAATCTTGTGCGAAAACGATTCCAATTTATCTGTCGCCAAGTCTGGGAGGCTATTGTTGTAAGAATCTTGCAGCAAGGCCGCACCGTATTTAAAAACCGTGTTGTTGAACTCAATCACATTCCGCGAACTGCGCCAGTTTACGTCCAACGAATCGTGAAAAATCCCCTCTTGAAAGAAATCAATATCTAGTTGTTCATTGAGCAGTTTCCAATCGGAATTTCGCCAACGATATATACTTTGCTTCACGTCACCGACGATCAGGTTCATGTTGCCCGATGCCAAGCTGTTCTTGACCAAGGGGAGGAAATTAGCCCATTGCAGGGACGAAGTATCCTGAAATTCGTCAATCATGTAGTGATCCACCCGGCTGCCTATTTTCTCATACACAAAGGGCGTGTCTGTTCCCTCGATGATTTTGCTTAACAACTCGGTGGTATCCGAAATCAGCATCAAATTGTTTTCGGTACAATACTCGCGCACTTTGGCATCAATATCGGAAAGGATTCCGAGCGTGAAATAATAGCGGTTAATCTCTACGGCTGATTGATATTTCCTGGTGTCGGAATAATGCTGCACCACTTCTTGAATGCAGGCATTGAGTTCGGGATACACCTCTTCCATCTTTGCCTTGATGCCGGGTGAAGCTTTCTTTGCTGTCCAAACTTCCAAGTTGTCGCACAAACCAAAAAATCGGTTGGAAGGCGTATCCGTATTGCCATTCGCCCATTTCAGAAACGAACCAAGTCCGGAGTTTTTCCCATAGCTGAAATCCTCGGGACTTAAGCCATAGCGATGCAAGATGTTGACACCTTTCTCTCCTAACTGCTTCGAACGGTTTTCAAACGCAGCAATGATCGCAGAAAGCTCTTTTTTGTATTCCGACAGGAGATTGCGATCCATTCCCTCCCTGTCAGATTTGCTGACTAAAGTCTTGTAATTCTCTTTAAAAATTTCGCGTGCCAACGAATGGATGTTCTTGCGCACCTCCCAGCCTTTTCCGTTTTCGATGTTCTCTTCCGAAAAGCGGATCAGCCATCCCAACAACTCCTTGTTCTCCGGTTTCTCCAAATCGGAAAACATCGTGTCGATGGCTTCGTCAAGTACCTTGTCTTGATCCAACTCCACATTGTAACCGCCACCCAAACCTATTTCACGGGTAAATGCCCGCATCGTTTGTTGGAAAAACTTATCGATGGTGCTGATCGAAAACGAAGAATAATCGTGCAAGATATTCACCAGAATATTCTTGGCTTGCGCACGGATGCGATCCTCGTCCGCTTTCCGCTCGCTCATCAAGGGGTTTAGGTAATCTGAAGCTCGTCCCAAAGCCAGATGCGCCAGCTCGGCCACAATGCGCGACTTCATTTCGTCGGTGGCCTTATTGGTGAAAGTCACTGCAAGGATATGCTTGTAAGCTGTAGGCGCAGTGAAAAGCAGACGCAGGTATTCCCCCGTCAGCCGGTGTGTTTTGCCCGATCCAGCAGAAGCCTTTACAACCTTCAACGATGGCTCGTCAGATAATCCGTGATTTGGCATAACCCTCTTTTTGCAAAATCTCCAACACTTTGTTTCGCAAGTCGCCCTGCACCATGATTTCACCATCTTTGGCCGAACCACCCACGCCACATTTCACCTTAAGCATTTTGCCCAAAGCTTGCAAATCGTCATCCGCGCCAGTGAATCCTGTAATCAGAGTCACGGCCTTGCCTTTCCGGTTACGTTTGTCAAGCTGAATACGCAAAGGCTGTTTGCCTTTGTCGATAGTAGCTTGTGCAGGTTCGTCTTCCTTTTCGTAATGGAAGTCGGGATTCGTCGAATATACGACATTGAGACGGTCTTTCCAGTTAGTGGTTTTCATAAGAATTTAATTTTCGGAACAAATATAGGCAATCATTTAATAAACCGAATGATAATTCTGCACTGGCGAACCATTTTTCCTCCCGTCCCCCGCATGGCCCGGGTAGAACGACAAAAAAGGACACCTGATCTCTCAAGTGTCCTTTCCCTCTTTCAAAACGGCGGCTACCTACTCTCCCACTGAATCGCAGTACCATCGGCGCCATGGGGCTTAACTTCTCTGTTCG